>Ga0078894_10000421_pt1 | contig 29285 bp, 22 predicted proteins | sample LauGreSu1BDMLBSD_2_FD_67506 | JGI IMG/M metagenome (GOLD analysis project Ga0078894, IMG submission 67506) | Freshwater lake microbial communities from Lake Michigan, USA - Su13.BD.MLB.SD (version 4) (version 4) | ecosystem: Environmental > Aquatic > Freshwater > Lake | place: Lake Michigan... | reverse complement strand
TTTTTGGGAACTCCCTATTTAACTGATGTATTGACTCGTTTTGGGAAAACGGATGTTGCGTATCAGTTGTTGTTGCAAGAAAGTTTTCCATCTTGGTTGTATCCTGTGAAAATGGGGGCTACCACTATTTGGGAGCGTTGGGGTGGTATTCGACCTGATAGTACATTTGAGCCAGCAAGCATGAATTCTTTTAATCACTATGCTTATGGTGCAATTGGAGATTGGATGTACAGACGCATGGCTGGAATTGACAACAGCGATGGACATATTGGTTATAAGCATACAACTATCAAACCATACCTCGGAGATGGGTTTACGCATGCAAAGGCTGAGCTGATGACCTACTATGGTAAAATTTCCAATGGATGGAAAATAACAGGTGATCAGGTGAGTATGCAAACTGATATTCCTGTAAATACAACTGCATTGGTTTATTTTCCTTCTACCCAAAAGATTACGGTGAATGGAAAAACTGTTGAGGAAGCTACTGAGCTCAAGTATGTATCGACTGAAAAGGGATATACCGTTTTCAGGGCAGGGTCAGGCAAGTATAGTTTTGAGGGACTTAAAAACTAGTGACTTAAATTTCCAAGCCTGCAAGAGACAAGCTCATTTTTTTTAATTCAGCTAGTTCCGTATTCTCAACAATATTTATTGGCATGAGAATCAGTGAAGTCTTGTTTGTCTTCCACCATTCTTTATGCAATAATGCTGTATACGGGATGGTCCCAATTAAATAACTTCTTTCGTTTCCTGAATGCCATTCTTCAATTGTATTGAATTCTTCTTTGGGGATGTGTTTGAGATCAGTAAAACTGATGTATACCCTTAGATGGAAATCATCTGCAAGTTGTCCGGGTGTATGTTGATTTAATTTTTTGTACTCATACTTGTATCCATATCGCAAAGCGGCAATATCACTCAGTACTGCTGATGCTGTTGGGAAACTACCTGCACCTTTCCCATAAAAAAACTGTTTATCTGCAAAGCCACTTTCAATTACAACTCCATTGTATTCATTTTTCACGAAATAAAGTTGATCATTTTGTTCAATGAATTGTGGTAATAAAAAGGCTGCGACTTTGCCATTCTGAAGTTTTTTTGCTTGAGCAACTAATTTAATCGATTGATTTTTTGCTGCAGCTACTTTAGCATCCATTTCATCAATTTGAGTGATGCCATTGAAAAGCAGTTGGTCGATGGTAATATTAATACCATAACTGTGCGCAAGCAGTAAAACCCATTTGTTTGCTGCGTCAAATCCTTCTATATCGAGAGTGGGATCTGATTCTGCAAAACCCAGTTGTTGAGCAAGCAAAAGTGCTTCTTTGAAATTGAGTTTTTCTTCAAACATTTTGGTTAGGATGAAATTTGTAGATCCATTCACAATCGCTTTTATAGCATGAAGAAGGTCATTGTCGTAATACTCCTCCAGATTTCTGATTACAGGAATCGATGCACAAGCAGATGCCTCATAAAGAAGAGATTTCCCTGTAGTTTCCTGTAGTTGGATAAGTTCTGGCAAATGCTCTGCAAGCATTTTTTTACTTGCACTAACAACATCTTTGCCATTCTTTAAAGCAGTTGTAACAATTTCATATCCTGCTTCGCTATCATTGATCACTTCTACTACTACATTGATTTCAGGGTCAAATAAAATGTCATTTTTATCAGAAGTAAAAAGTGATGAAGGTGCATTTCTCTTCTTGGCTGTATTTTTTATACATACTCTTTTTATCGAAGCCTTTAAAGAAGGTGTTTGTTGAAGAATTTTATATAAGCCTTCTCCTACTACACCAAATCCGAACATGCCAATAACAAGTGTTTTCTCTGATCCCATCTTTACTTTATTTGTGAGTTATTAATTAGTCGTGATAATAAATAAGTTAATTTTTCGTCTTCGAGTAAAAAGCCATCATGACCATAAAAAGAGTCAATGATTTCAAGTGCTGAACCCGGAATACATTTTGCAATATATTCTTGTTCAGATACTGGATAAAGCATATCTGAAGAAATGGCTATTACTAAAGTTTTTGAATTGATTTTACTTAATTTTTCTTCAGCTTCCATTGATCCTCTTCCCAGGTGGTGACTATCCATTGATTTGGTCAGCATATAATAACTCAAAGCATTGAATCTTTTTGCTAGTTTTTCTCCTTGGTATTTTTGATAAGACTCACTTCTGGTATTTTCAATCGCTTTGTCATTGTCTTGTTGCGTTTTATCATAGGTCTCATATGATCTATAACTGATCAATGCTATCGATCTAGCAACCTTCATACCCTCCATTCCTGCAGATGGTGATTTTTCCTGCCATGTTGGATCTGCCTCAATGCACATGCGTTGAGAAGCGTTGAAAGCTTTTCCCCATGGTGAATGAAATGCATTTGTCGCAATGGGTACAATGTGTTTGAACAGTGCTGGTTGCTCACATGCCCAGGCTAACAATTGTTGACCACCCATTGATCCTCCAATACCCATGTATATCTTTTCAATTCCCAAATGATTCCTGAGCTGTTCATAAGCTTTGCTCATATCCAACGGTGTGAAAAAAGGGAATTGCTGATAGTAAGGTAAGCCTGAATCTGGATTGATACTGAGTGGGCTCACACTGCCATAACAAGAGCCTGGCATATTTATACAAATGATAAAATAGAGTTGAGGATCGAAAAATTTTCCTTCACCTACCATACCACTCCACCAGTCACTTGGGTCACTGTTTGCTGTCATTGCATGAAAAATCCAAATGACATTGTCTTTTGACTCATTCAATTCTCCAATTGTGGTGTATACAAGTGGAAAATTATTGATGCTTCTACCCGACTCCAATTGAAGGGCACCGTTGTATTGATATGTTTGTGTTTTTTTGTTCATGATATTTAGTTCGATCCCGAAAGGCAAAAAAAAACCCACCTGAAGTCAGATGGGTTCACTATAATGTTTAGATCATGTCTAGAGAAAATATCTGACTTATCTTTCCCCGCAATTGCGGAGATGGAGTTGACACCTTATTATTTTTTAGGTAACAGGTTGTCAAGGCTTCACAGGGCCAATCCCTCTGCCTTTCTGGATAAGATGTATAAAGAACTGTTGCAAAGTTAACATTTTGGGCAATTTCCTCCAAATTCACTTTTATATTCCTTGTGAATGCGCATTTTTACTGCTCTTTTTTGATTTATTTTGTTGCGCAAAACATTAGCGTTGCTTAGGTGTTAAATAGTAAAATCTACCATGCGTTCAAAGGATGATAATATAGAGGTAATTGGTGCAAGGGCGCATAACCTGAAGAATATTGACATTTCAATTCCCAAGAACAAACTAGTGGTTATTACGGGTATCAGTGGAAGTGGAAAATCTTCACTTGCTTTTGATACCATTTATGCTGAAGGTCACAGAAGGTATATGGAAACCTTCGGGACATATGCAAGGCAGTTTATGGGTGAAATGGAGCGTCCTGATGTAGATAAAATAAGTGGACTATCTCCGGTTATTTCAATCGAACAAAAGACCACAAATAAGAATCCAAGATCAACAGTTGGAACCGTGACGGAGGTATATGATTTCCTTCGATTGTTTTTTGCAAGAGTGAGTGATGCGTATTCGATGAATACCGGAAATAAGATGGTGAAGTTTAGTGATGAGGAAATTGTGGCCGACTTATTCAAAAAACTTCTTGGTAAAAAAATTACAGTCTTAGCACCATTGGTGAGAGGAAGAAAAGGGCATTATCGTGAGTTGTTTGAAGAGACAAGGAAAAAAGGTTTTGTACGTGTTCGTGTGGATGGGGAATTAAAGGAGTTGGTTCCAAAAATGCAGGTTGATCGCTACAAGATGCATGATATCGAAGTTGTGATTGATCGATTGGTGGTTGAGGCAGATATGAAAGTGAGAATTGCGCAAAGTATTCAGCAGTCGATGCAAATTGGTAAGGGATTAATTTTCATCCTTGATCATGATACAGATAAACTTATTCAATACAGTAAGAAATTGATGTGTGCGGGAACGGGGATTTCTTATGAGGAGCCTTCCCCCAATACTTTTTCTTTCAATTCGCCTTATGGTGCTTGTCCTGTTTGTAAGGGGATAGGTCAGCAGTATACCATCGATTTGAATGCTGTTATTCCTGATCGAAGTATTTCCATTGCAGATGGCGCAATACTTCCATTGGGTGAAGCAAGAGATTCTTACTATTTCAAAATGGTAGAACAACTGGCAAAAAAGAAAAAATTCAGTTTAAAGACACCTGTTGATCAGTTGAGTGAAACCGCTTTGAACCTGGTTTTGTTTGGAAATGAGGAAGGGTTAACTGTTGAACCTGCGGATTTAGAGAAAGATGTTTATCCTGGTGTGGTGAACATGGTAGTGAGGTGGTTTACAGATAGTTCAAGTGATATGGTGAGAGAGTGGGCTGAAAAATACATGATGCTTAAGCCATGTGCTAGTTGTAATGGTACAAGATTGAAAGAGGAGAGCCTTTGGTTTAAAATTGATGAAACAAATATTGCTGAGTTATCCAACATGGATTTAATCAGCTTGAATGATTGGTTCAAGGATCTTGAAAAGCGATTGGATAAAAAGCAGAATGCTATCGCGAAAGATATTTTGAAAGAAATAAGGAGTCGTGTTGTGTTTTTATTGGATGTGGGACTAGGATATCTTTCTTTAAACAGACCAACTAGGTCTTTGAGCGGAGGAGAATCTCAGCGAATTCGTTTGGCAACACAGATTGGTTCACAATTACAAGGCATCACTTATATTCTTGATGAGCCTTCTATCGGACTCCATCAAAGAGATAATCAGCAATTGATTCATGCTTTACAAAACTTACGTGACATTGGTAATAGTGTCTTGGTAGTTGAGCATGATAAAGACATCATGTGGGCGTCTGATCATTTGATTGATGTTGGTCCGCGTGCTGGAATACATGGTGGTACAATTGTTGCCCAGGGTACACCTCAAGATGTTTGTAATTCAAATTCAGAGACAGCTTTGTATCTGAATAACCGAAAAAAAATTGAATTGCCTGTTGAACGGAGAAAAGGGAATGGTCACCAAATTGAATTGGATGGAGTGAAAGGAAATAACCTGAAAAATGTTAGTGCAACATTTCCTTTGGGTACATTCATCGTTGTATCAGGAGTGAGTGGAAGTGGGAAATCGACTTTAATCAACGAGACCTTGTATCCTTTATTGAGTAAGCATTGTTATGATTCAAAGGCAGATCCTATGCCTTATAAAAGAATTACGGGTCTTGAGCACATCGACAAAGTAATTGAAATTGATCAGTCGCCTATTGGAAGAACTCCCAGAAGTAATCCTGCGACTTATTGTAATTTCTTTTCAGATATCCGACAGTTGTTTGCTGCTGTTCCTGAAGCAAAAATAAGAGGGTATAGTGCAGGTCGATTTTCATTTAATGTGAAAGCGGGAAGATGTGATGTTTGCGAAGGTGGTGGATTGAGGGTGATTGAAATGAATTTCTTGCCTGATGTATATGTGCATTGTGAAAAGTGCAATGGTAGAAGATACAACAGAGAAACTTTAGAAATTCGTTACAAAGGAAAATCGATTAGTGATGTATTGGATATGACAGTTGAAGAAGCTGTTGAGTTTTTTCAACATGTACCTTATCTCTATAGAAAAATAAAAGTATTGCAGGAAGTAGGTTTGGGCTATGTAACAATTGGGCAATCTGCTGTAACCCTGAGTGGAGGGGAGGCGCAGAGGGTAAAGTTGGCGACAGAGTTGTCCAAAAAAGACACAGGTAAAACTTTCTATATTTTAGATGAACCAACAACAGGTCTTCATTTTCAAGACATCAATTTATTATTGAATGTTTTGAATAAGCTTGTTAATCGTGGTAATACAGTCCTGGTTATTGAACACAACATGGATGTAGTCAAGATGGCGGATCATATAATCGACTTAGGACCAGAAGGAGGAAGTGGAGGAGGAACAATATTATACCAGGGAGAAATCTACGGGTTATTAAAAGTAAAGGGAAGTCATACTGCAAAGTTTCTTCAACAAGAATTGAAGTAAATTTTTTACTAATGCTAAAACCTAACTACAGGACATTTAACGCCGCTGTTTCTTCCGTAGTTGTAGTCGTTATTTCTTCCTAAGCGGATGGTGAGTTTTATGGTTGATGCGTAGTAGGCATCTTTATTCGATGCTGTGCCTCGTTTACTGCCTATACCATAACTCGGTCTATAAACGCCACCATTGGCAAATGCAGTTTTGTTGGCCATTTGAATAGCCATTTTTGCTTCTGGACTTTCTTCTCCAAAGTGGGCATAAAAATCTTCGTTGCTGATGTAATTGGTACTCACATCATCTATGTAGTCGGTAAATGTTTTGCGGTTGACAATTTCAAATGCCAAGGCAACATTTTGGTTCATATAATATTTTAGTCCAAACCCATAAGGGATATTCATTTGTGTCAATTTATACTCTTTGCGGTCGGCATACTTAGACATACCCTGTCCTTCAGTTTTTAATGGCTTTAAGTCGACCCATGTCTTTGTTCCATCTTCAGCTTCATATTGTGCTTGAGGATTGAAATTGAAAACGCCTACTCCAAAAACAAAATAGGGTCTGATTCTGTGGTAAACATCTTCAGACTCATATTCGAATAATGTAGTAGGATAAATTTCTGTAACGAGTAATGCCTCTCTTACTGGAGATCTGAAATGCTGATTTCTTGCTTTTCTGGCTTCTTCATATCCACCTAAACCGTTGATTAAACTATCTGCGCCTTCCAATCTTCCGATATTGGCAGAAAAACTAAATGAAATGAACTCACTGGCACGATAGGTTACGTGAGCGCCAGTCATGAATTTGGTTAAGGAAACCATATTGTCTTTTAGGAAGCCTTTCCCTTTACCTGCATTACCACCTAAATCACCGAGAAAATTGGAAAAACCATAGTTAACCCCAAGTTCAATCTTGGACTGTTGTGCAAAGGTTGTGCTGATTTGAAGCAGCATAATTAGCATTGCACATAACAAAAAAGTAAGACTGGTAAGTCTGGTTTTCATGGGGTTGGATACTTAGTTGTCTTTCGACACTATATAAACGTGAACCAACTATCCCATATTATATCATATAGTAAAATCGAGGAGAAATGCGGTATGATCAGTAGACTTCTTCAGTATTTTTACTGATTTCTGATCATTTTGATATGAGGAATATCATCTTCCAGGTAGGTTTCACTGCATTGGACAAAGCCAAAACTTTCATAAAATTTCTTCAAATATTGTTGTGCGCCAATCTTAATAGCGCAGGCTCCATATAAAGCAACTGTTTCTTCTATAGCTGTATTCATCAGAGCAATTCCAACTCCTTTTCTTCTGAATCGGGGTGAGGATACAACTCTTCCAATCGATGGTTCATCATAGGCTAATGCCGGAGGCAGGATCCTTACAACTGCTGCAAGATTTCCTTCAATTCTACCTTGCAGGTGATGAGCAAACTGATCTTTGTCATCCATATCTAAAAACACACAGTTTTGTTCCACCACAAATACTTCACTTCTGAGTTTAAGTATCTCATACATTTCTTTGGCAGAAAGCTCATCAAATTTTTTAAGTGACCAGACGATTTTTTCCATTTCTTGTAAATAGGAAACAAAGTTAATTCAACTTGCTGAATGGAGCTTCTTAATTGAGTTGCTGTAATTGAAATGAATTAAATTTGAAAGAAAAACAATCAGCAGTTTTTCATCCATATTAAACAATCCAATTGAATACCTAAAAGGCGTAGGTCCACTTCGTGCGGATATGCTCAAAAAAGAGTTGCAGATTTTTACTTTTGAAGATTTACTCAATCATTTTCCTTTAAGGCACCTGGATAGAACCAGTGTTCAATCGATTGCGCAGATCAATCCTGCAATGGATCATGTACAAGTGAGAGGTATTGTGATATCCATGGAAGTCATTGGAGAGCGCCGGGCCAAGCGTTTAGTGGTTTACCTGCGAGATAAAACAGGTATCATTGAAATGACCTGGTTTCAAGGGATCAATTGGGTGCAAAAGTTAATCCAAGTGGGACAAGAATACCTCGCTTTTGGAAAGCTTGGATTTTTTCTTGGAAAACCACAGTTGAATCATCCCGAAATTGAGTCCGTAAGGGAACACAATGCATCGGGTAAATCACATTTGGAACCCATTTATCCTGTCACTGAAAAATTGAAAGCAAGAGGACTCAATGGCAGGGCAATGGGGAAACTAATGGAGCAGTTGTTTTTAGTCTTAGAAGAGAGAGAATTACCTGAATTTTTACCTGATCATCTGCTCAAAAAGTACAATTATATCAGTCGATTTAAGGCCTACCAGCATTTACATTTTCCTCCGACTTTGAATCATTTTCAGTCAGCTGTAGAGCGGATGAAATTCGAAGAATTATTCATTGCGCAGTTGAGATTAGGGATGTTGCGTTCATCACGGCATCGTTTTTCCAGAGGTGTGATTTTCTCTCAGGTAGGAGAAGCTTTTAATACTTTTTTTCGAGAACATCTTCCTTTCGAACTCACAAATGCACAGAAGCGGGTACTGAAAGAAATCAGACAAGATACTGGTACAGGAAGGCAAATGAACAGGTTGCTGCAAGGTGATGTGGGCAGTGGTAAGACGATTGTGGCCTTGATGTCTATGTTGATAGCAGTTGATAATGGCTTTCAATCCTGTATCATGGCACCAACAGAAATTTTAGCACGTCAACATGCTGAACAATTTTCTAAGTTATTACAACCAATGGGAATTGAAGTGGGGTTGCTTACAGGTTCCACGAAAGCAGCAGATCGGAAAATTATTTTATCTGCTATCGAAGAAGGTAGCATGAAGATTGTTGTAGGTACACATGCATTGATTGAAGATGCAGTCCGCTTTAACAATCTTGGTTTAGCTGTAATTGATGAGCAGCATAAATTTGGTGTTGCACAAAGAGCAAAACTCTGGGAGAAAAATAATATTCCTCCGCATGTGTTGGTGATGACGGCCACACCCATTCCTAGGACTTTAGCCATGACAGCCTATGGAGATTTGGATTACAGTGTGATTGATGAATTACCACCAGGAAGAACTCCCATTACTACGGTACATCGTTTAGATGATGCCAGGCCTCAGGTGATGGACTTTATTAAGTCGGAAATAAAACTTGGGCGACAAATCTATTTTATTTTTCCTTTGATAGAAGCCAGTGAGAAATTGCAGTATGAGGATTTGATGCAAGGATATGAAAATGTGAAAGCATGGTTCCCTGAGCCGCAATACTGGATCAGTATGGTTCATGGCAGAATGAACGGAGATCAGAAAGATGTCAATATGAAAAGGTTTGTGGAAAGGGAAACGCAGATTATGGTAGCAACAACCGTTATTGAAGTGGGTGTAAATGTGCCCAATGCTTCTGTGATGGTGATAGAAAGTGCTGAAAAATTTGGCTTAAGTCAGTTGCATCAACTTAGAGGAAGGGTAGGTAGAGGAAGTGAGAAGAGCTATTGTATTTTATTATCGGGAAATCAGATAGGCAGAGATGCGAAAGACAGGTTGCATGTTATGTGTTCAACAAATGATGGTTTTAAGATAGCAGAGAAAGACCTGGAATTAAGAGGTCCTGGTGATATACAAGGGACAAGGCAGAGCGGTGCTTTAAATTTTAAACTGGCAAATATTGTTGATGACAGAGGGTTACTTGATCTGGCTAGAAATGATGTTGATCAAATACTGACTTCTGACCCAGAGTTAAAGCTTCAAGATCATTATGCCTTAGCAACCCACTTGAAACAAAAAAGAGGAGCATACGCTTGGTCTAAAATATCTTAAGTTTTTTAAAAACGAGGAGGGCATTTTAAGTATTTATCTCCACCAAACCAGGAATTATTTTTTCCAGCTACTCTGTCAAGATTAATAAACAGCTTTATGCTACCAGTATAATAGAAATCATTGAATTTGCTTAGCGATCCTCTAGGTTCTGTAGGAAGAAAACCATTGACATGTACACCGTTTAACCAAGAAGGAAAATTAGCTTTTTGTTTGGCTTGGTCAGCTTGTACTGTACCTGCTCCAAAAAATTTATCAAATTCAGCATTGTCGATATATCTCCCACTTACATCATCAAGGTAATCTGTTGAAGTTGTTCTGTTCAGCCATTCCAGTGCCAAAGAGATATTTTCGTTCATATTGAATCTTATACCTATACCAAAAGGAATTGAAGTGGCGTTGAGGCTGTATTCTTTTGGTGCGTTTGCAATTGGCATACCTTGTCCCTCTGTTCTCAACGGTTTTAAATCAACCCAAGATAATGCACCAGTTTTATCCAGGTAGATACTTCTTGGATTGAACCTGAAAAAATTAAAGCCAGCAACTATATAGGGGTTGAATCTTCCGAGATTCTGTCCGTACCTTTTGAAAATAACAGGCAGTGGATAGAATTCGGTTGTTATTCCTGCTTCTATAATTGGAGATCTGAATGATAGGTTTCTCGTTAATTTATAAACTACTGCTGGATCAGGTTCAGGTTTTAATAATCGGTCTGCTGCTTGAACTGAACCTACGTTAATACTTCCTCTAAAACTAATAAAATCAGTAAGGTGATACCCGAAATTGATTCCTCCTGCTGGTCTTGCACGGGAGGTAGGATTATTTAAATCGTTATAAATAAAGGGGAATCTTCCACCAATTTCACCCTCATATTGCATGGTGCTCAGCGCGAAGCCAATCTCAAATTTTCCTTGCGCAACGGTCTGATTTGTAATAAAAAATAGTATTAAGAGGCTGAATATCAGCTTCTTAATAGAATAAATGTAATTTTTTTGCATGGTGTTATCTGATTGGGACATACTTATAAACGCTGATCTGGGTTATTTATTTTATAACCTGGTTTTCAAATGTTTAGAATAGCTGGGTACGGAAGAATTGTCCCTTCCATCCGTAAATATCTAAAGGAATTTTGATTATTCATAGTAAAGGGGATTATTAACAGATTTTAAGCGTTTAAACGCTTAGTTTTATGGTTGGTCTAATCACTATGAAAGTCATATTTTCTTCCATATTGCTGCTTGTTTTCAGTTCGCTGTATGCGCAGTCGTACTATGGTGTTGAATTCATTGAAAACAAGGGACAATGGAAGGAGGATTTTTCATTTAAATCTATTCTTGGTAATGGAGTAGCCTATTTTCACAACAACGGGTTTACGATTTCCATTACCCATCCAGAAGATTACAACAGAGTTATTGAACGTATTCATGGTGGAAATGGCACAGCTCAATTATCTGGAGCAGAAATTCCCATTCCAGCCAATGGGAATAAGGATAATTTTTCGATTGATCCTCTAATTGACCAAGGTGCTCAAAATAATTCTTTGTTGTTGAGGATGCATGCTTATCGGGTTAGTTTTTTAGGAAGTTCAGCTGCTGCAAAATTTATTCCCAATAAGCCAACAGGAAGCGATGCGAATTATTTTATTGGTAATGATCCTGCATTCTGGAAAACTGATGTTAAATCATTTGGAGAAGTTAACCTCAAGGAAATATATCCAGGCGTCGATGTGAGATATTACGGTGGTGATGAGAAAGTAAAATATGATTTAGTGCTGGCTCCTGGTGCGGATCCACGTAAAATCAGACTTCAATACAATGGTGCTGATGGACTTCGCATTAAGAATGGAGAGTTGATCATCAAGACAAGTGTAGGCGAGGTGAAGGAATTTGCTCCAATTGCTTATCAAATCATAAACGGACAAAAACGAAATGTCAGTTGCAAATATGTAGTATCAGGAAATACACTCTCATACGATTTGGGCAACTATGATAAAAACGCTGTATTGATCATTGACCCTACATTGGTCTTTTCTACTTACACTGGCAGTAAGAGCAATAACTGGGGGTATAGTGCTGCTCCTGGTCCGGATGGTAGTCTTTATGCTGGAGGAATTGTTTTTGGCAGCAGGTATGGTGCTATAGGTGGTTATCAGGAAGTTTTTGGAGGTGGTGATATTGATATTGCAATTACCAGATTTGGTCCTAATGGCGGTACCAATAGTAAAATTTTCTCAACCTATTTTGGGGGAAGTGGAATTGAGTTTCCGCACAGCATCATTGTTGATCCAAGTGGTAATCCCATTATTTTAGGAAGGACTACTTCTAATAATTTTCCAGTCTTTCCTTTTTCAAATGCACGCGGTGGTGGCAATACAGATATTGCTGTTTTCAAATTATCTGCTGATGGTAGAAGTTTGATTGGTAGTATGGTTATTGGAGGTTCTGGTGTTGATGGGGCTAATATTGATCCAAGTATAACTCCATCACCAAAATCATTGTTGTATAATTATGGCGATAATGCCCGCAGCGAGGTAATTATTGATGAATCCAATAATGTTTATATCGCTTCGAGTACTTCCTCAAATAATTTCCCGTCCATAACCAATGGTTCAACTTTTGGAGGAAGCCAGGATGGCGTTGTTTTAAAACTTACTCCAAACCTTACTAATATTATTTATGCAACTTATTTGGGAGGAAATGATGATGATGCAGCTTTTGTCATCGCCAAGCATCCTGTAAATAATCAAGTCTATGTGGCTGGTGCAACGAGCAGTGCTAATTTTCCTGGCGACCACAGTGGTACGATTGGTGTTAGTGCCAATGGAGGAATTGATGGATTTGTAGCAATTCTTGATCAAAGTGGTAATGTTATTAAAAGTACTTTTTTAGGTACCAGTTCTACTGACATCATCTATGGTATTCAGTTTGATCAGAATAGAGCGCCATTGAACAATTTTCCTTACGTAATGGGAATTTCTTTAGGCAACTGGCCAGTAACTGGAATTCCTACAGGTGGATACAGTAGACCTGGTGCAAAACAATTTATTTCGAAGCTACAGCCAGATCTTTCAGGATATGTTTATTCTACGCCATTTGGATTCAGTGGTACTTCAAGTGTGCCCAATATTTCACCTGTTGCGTTCTTGGTTGATCGATGTGAAAATGTGTATGTCTCGGGTTGGGGAGGAAGATTAAATCTTTGTCAAACTTCACCATTTGATAGCAAAACACTAGGAACTGCAGGGATGGATATTATTGGTACTCCGATTCAAAACTATACCGATAACAAGGACTTCTATTTCTTTGTAATGGAGAAAAATGCACAGAGTCAGTTGTTTGGTTCTTGGTTTGGACAAAGAGGAGGTGAAGGCGATCATGTGGATGGTGGTACTTCAAGATTTGATACAAGGGGTGCAATTTATCAGGCGCTTTGTGCGAACTGTGGCGGTAACCAGATTTGTCCACCAAGAGGACGACAACCAGGTGATCCAATTCGTGCACCTATGATTGTATGGCGTGCTGCATTTCCTACCAATGGAGCATTAGCCAGGGATGGCGAAGGGGGTTGTAATCTTGCTGCATTAAAAATCAGTTTTGATTTTGATGGGGTAGATGCAGGTATTAAATCATTTATTAATGGTGTTTATGATACTTCAGGTTGTGCGCCTCTTACTGTGACTTTTATAGATACAATTGGAATTGGTAAGACCTACATTTGGGATTTTGGAGATGGAACAGCGCCTGTTACAACTGTTGATCCAGAAGTCAATCATACTTATACGCCAACAAATAATGCTCTTTATACGGTAAGATTAACTGCAATAGATAATGACCGTTGTATTACAACTGCAACTTCAGAAATGAAGGTGAGAGTTGGTATTAATGAAGCGTTATTAGCTGCAGCTGCAGAACGTGTAGGAGATTGCACAAGTCCCATTTTTCGATTTACAAATAATTCTACAACTGCTTTACCTGCTTCTTCATTTGGAACTACATCATTTGTGTGGAAATTTGATGATGGTACCACAACTGGACCGGTTGATAAGGGCTTCAAACCCGAAAAAGCATTTAGTCCGGGTACACATAAAATCTGGTTATTGCTAAACGACCTAAGTTTCTGTAACAATCCAGATTCAGTTGAAATTACTATTTCAGTAGAGCCGGATATAAAAATAAATCTTGAGCCTGCTTCAAATGATGTTTGTGTAAATGCGCCACTTAATATTAAAAATTTCAGTGTGGGTGGTGTAGAGTATGCTTGGGATTTTGGTGATGGTCAGACAGCAAATTCATATGGACCTCATAATGTAACCTATTTCACACCAGGACCTAAAACAATCAAACTCGTCATCACTGAGAATAGTCCATTGTGTTTCCGTCAAAAGGATACCACATTTATTGTAAATGTGAGGCCACTTCCTGTTGCAGGATTTATAGCAAGTCCACAACCTCCTGTTGAAAACACAATTATTACATTTAGAAACACCTCAATAGGTGCGAATGAGTTGCTATGGGATTTTGGTGATGGTGCTGTTGGTGCTTCCAGAAGTGATACAGCGCATCTTTATAAAAGTACCGGCACATGGGATGTTTATCAGTATGCTACCTCTATTTATGGATGCAAGGATACAGCCAATGCTAAAGTCAATTCACTCATTCTTCCACTTTGGGATGTTCCCAATGCATTTACACCCAATGGTGATGGGAAAAATGACATTTTTTATGTGAATGCTTATGGTGTCGATGTAATGGATTTCAGAATTTTTAATAGATTCGGGCAATTGATTTTTGAATCAGCTAATCCTTCATTTGGATGGGATGGCACCTACAAAGGAGTACCTCAGCCATTGGATGCCTATGCTTATACGTTGGTTATTAAATTTTCTGATGGTAAGCAAGTAAAAAGTTCAGGAAATATTACATTGATTCGATGATTTGAATGCAAGACAAAATGAAACGAAATATACATATCAAAAAGATCTTCGTTGTCTGCCTTGTGTTGATATTACAACTGCAGCAGGGTTTTGCACAAGATCTTCGTTTCTCTCAATATTTCAATTCTCCTTTATCAATCAATCCTGCAAATACAGGTTTTTTACCTTCTTCTGATTACAGACTAGGTGCACATTATAGAGAGCAATGGGCATCTGTGCCTGTGCCATATAAGACGATGAGCATATACGGCGATTTTCAATTCATGCGAAATCTTATTCCTAGTGGATGGATGGGCTTGGGTGGTTTGATTTTACAAGATGTTGCTGGATCTGGCAGTTTGACTTCTACAAAAGCATATGCATCATTGGCATATCACCAAATGATTGGATCTTCAAGTTTGCTTTCAGCTGGATTTAATTTAGGTTTAGCAACAAAGCGTATAAATGCATCTGCTTTGCGTTTTGGTGATCAATGGGATGGAAAATTTTTTAGCAGACCCACTTCTGAAATTTTATTGAACAATTCAGTTGGTTATTTTGATTTACAGGCTGGGTTGAATTATTCTTTCTTTCCTACTGATAATTTATATTTTCATGGAGGATTTAGTATGCACCATCTAAACAAGCCCAGGGAAAGCTTTTTTCAACAAAGTAATGGGGTGGATAATAGGATTCCTGTTCGTTCTATTGCTTTTCTCGACGCAATGGTGAAAGTGAATGATTTTGTCATTGTTTCTCCAGGGGTTTATTATACGAAACAAGGGACAGCCTCTGAATTTGTGGGTGGGTTACATTTGAATTATAATCTCACCGGAGATGGTAAGCAGCAACTGATTGCAGGTGTTTATACAAGACCTGGGGATGCAATTATTCCAATGATTGGATACCAATGGAGGTCGTTTAAGTTTACATTTAGTTATGATGCCACTACATCCGGACTACAAAGCTTTAATGGTGGGCGTGGAGCTACAGAAATGTATATGCAGTATGATGGTATGTATACTTTGATGTATGCCAATAAACAAAGTTTTTGTCCAGCTTTCTAATTTCATATTTCCTAAATTATTTCTCAAACTCTCACCTTATTCCGAAATTTGTTTAAAATCAGGTGAACATGTTGCATCAAAGTATTTCAAAACACATTTATGATCAATTGATAGAAATTCTTGGGAAAGAATTTGTAATTGTTGATCAAGAAGTATTAGGTCAATATGCTCATGATGAAACAGAAAAACTTTTATTTTTTCCAGAGGTGGTAGTTAGGCCTAGGACTGCATTAGAGGTAAGTCGTATTATGCAAATTTGTAATCACGAAAAAATTCATGTCACTCCACGTGGTGCAGGTACAGGATTAAGTGGAGGGGCCTTGCCTCATTTGGGGGGGGTGTTGCTATCAACTGACCGCATGAACAGTATACTGAAAATCGATGAAGAGAATCTTCAGGTGATTACTGAACCTGGTGTAATTACACAGGTAATACAAGATGCTGTAAAGGCAGTCGGTTTATTTTACCCACCTGATCCTTCTAGTAAAGGGTCCTGTTTTATTGGTGGAAATATTGCTGAAAACAGTGGTGGTCCAAAAGCTGTTAAGTATGGTGTCGTCAAAGATTATGTGTTGAATCTGGAGGTGGTATTGCCAACCGGGGAAATTATATGGACAGGAAGCAATGTGTTGAAAAATGCTACTGGATATAACCTTACTCAACTCATGGTGGGTAGCGAAGGCACTTTGGGAATCGTGACAAAAATCGTATTGAAGTTGATCCCACATCCTAAACATGATTTGTTGATGCTGGTTCCTTTTTCATCACTGGAAAAAGCCAGTGAAGCAGTCAGTGCAATTTTTAAAGCCGGGTTTGTTCCATCAGCTTTAGAGCTTGTTGAAATTGATGCTTTAAGGATTGTAAGTAAATATATGACATCTACTTCCATACCCTTGACTGAAGATACTGCTGCACATTTGATTATTGAAGTAGATGGCAATCATCTTGAAATGCTGAGGCTAGAGATGGAGGCAATTGCTGAATTGTTGTTACAATTTGATTGCGGTGAAATCTATTTTGCAGATGATGCGCAACAAAAAGATGCCTTATGGAGCATGAGAAGAAAAGTGGCTGAGTATGTAAAACTTGAAGGTTATACGATAGAAGAAGATACTGTAGTGCCGCGTGCTGCTTTACCTTCATTGATTAAAGGCTTAAAGCAATTGGGTGATCAATTGGATTTTAAAGTGGTCTGTTATGGCCATGCAGGTGATGGTAATTTGCATGTCCGTATTTACAAGGAAGGTATACCCAATAGTCATGATCACCCTGAAATGACAGCCATTCTAAGGGAGCTTTTTCAACTGGTAAAATCATTGGGTGGTACAATCAGTGGAGAACATGGTGTAGGATTAATACAAAAGCCTTATCTCGATATTGTAATTGATGAAACCCGAATGAACTTAATGCGGGAAATCAAAAAAGTCTTTGATCCTAACCGCATACTCAATGCTGGAAAGATATTTGATTAAACAGCGCCTAGGTCTTCTCGAATTGCCTCTATAAGCTCAACAGGTTTTTCAAAATGTATCAATCGAGTCCATGTGGGCTCATATAAAAATCCTTTGGTTTCCAAAGACTCCATATGAAGAATCAGATTATTGTAAAATCCTGCTGTGTTAAGGATGTATATTTTTTTGTCGTGTATACTCAGTTGATTCCACGTCAGCATTTCAAATAACTCATCAAGCGTGCCATAACCCCCAGGTAAAATGATTGCCGCACTGCACATTTCATACATGGTTTTTTTCCTGATGTGCATGTCTTTAGTAACAATCAATTCTGACAAACCTTTGTGTTGTCTTTCCCAGGCAACCAAAACTTCAGGAATGACACCAGTTACTCTACCTTCATTGGCAATTGCATTATTTGCAAGTGCTCCCATCATCCCAACTGATGCGCCACCATAAACAATATCAAATCCGTTTTGTGCCAGTAAAGCTCCTAATGTTGCTGCGTCAGTTAAAAATTGAGGATCTGTTCCGCTTTTGGAACCACAAAAAACAGCAACAATAGGTTTTCGGTGGTCAGCCATATTTACTTCTTTTTGTAATCACCTCTTTTCCATGATCTCACAAATTCACCCCAGGCAAAAGGATTGAAGATGTTCATCGGTGGGGTTTGGCCTGTGTAATAATATTTCTGTGCGCTTTTTGCAAGATTTAAATTGACTGCTTCTCTTCCATCGCTAGGTAGTGTGCGCATCAGCATCCTTCGGGTTGCCATATCTGTATTTCTTCTTGCAATTTCAATATTGTCATCTGGTACGTCTGTCGATACAAAATCACGTTCAAACTGTTCCCTGCTTGGCCTGGGTTTGATAATGGCAGCTGGGAGGTAGGCTGTATCATTGATCATCAGCTGTATGATACTGTACTGATTGCCTTCAAGGTTTTTTGGGATCAAGGTTATTTTGTCCTTAAAGCCTATGCATGAAAATTCGATTTGGTCTCCTTTTAAGACTACTATTGAAAACACCCCCTGGTTATTGGTCAGCGTTCCTCTGCCAGTTCCTTTTACCATTACTGTCACTGCAGGTAAGCCCCTAAGACTATCAGCCGTCATGACTACCCCATAAAGTTGAACCACTGAATCTTTAAAGTTTTCAAATTGTGCCTTGGCTGCAAAAGGGAGAAAAGCTAGCAATACCACAGCAATTTTCATGGCTTTTTTCATCGTCTTCATTCTACCACAAATTAACTCCTTCTTTTCGATAAACAAACTAGTGTGTTAATGGTTATTTTTGCAGAACAATTGATTTTTAACATTTCTTATTTATGGGTACAGAAGCGATTTTGAAGGCATTGAGTCAGGTACAGGAGCCAGATTTGAAAAAAGACCTGGTTACATTGAATATGGTCAGGGATATAGTTTTGGGTGATAAATCTGTTGAATTTACAATAGTGCTTACCACCCCTGCTTGTCCACTAAAAGAAAAAATCAGACGAGATTGTGAAAAGGCAATTCATGATCATGTTGACGAAAGTCTGGAGGTGGTTGTCAATTTTACTGCCAATACAAGTTCTATTCGTGTTGATCTGACTTCAGTTCTTCCGGGTGTAAAAAATATCATTGCTGTTGTAAGTGGTAAAGGCGGGGTTGGAAAGTCGACTGTCGCTGCCAACCTTGCATTGGCATTGGCTCAGCAGGGTGCTAAGGTTGGATTAATGGACGCAGATATCTATGGGCCAAGTGTTCCCATTATGTTTGGTGTTCGCGGTCAGCGTCCTTTAATGGAGCACATCGATGGCAAGGATAAAATTGTACCACTCGAAAAATATGGTATTAAACTGATTAGCATTGGACTGCTTGTTGATGAAAAAAGTGCAGTGGTATGGCGTGGCCCTATGGCCAGCAGTGCTATTCGTCAGTTTGTTACAGATGTGCATTGGGGAGAATTGGATTACTTGGTAATTGATATGCCACCAGGAACAGGAGATATTCATCTGACCTTGGTGCAGACCATCCCTGTAACAGGGGCAGTTGTGGTTACCACACCTCAGGAAGTCGCACTGGCGGATGCCAAAAAAGCAATAGCTATGTTTGGTCAGGCTCAAATCAGAGTACCTATTATAGGGCTTGTAGAAAACATGGCCTGGTTTACGCCATTAGAGTTGCCCGATAACAAGTATTATATTTTTGGAAAGGATGGTGGTAAACATCTTGCTGATCAACTTGATTTAAACTTCCTTGGTCAGATTCCTTTGGTACAAAGTATAAGAGAAGGGGGAGATCAGGGTGCGCCTGCAATGCTTGGGAATGATAAAGTCACAGCTGAAGCATTCATGGCTTTTGCATCCGAAACAATACGAGCTATTGCAATCGCAAATGCAGAAAAACCAAAGAACGAAGGGGTCTAGTTTTTAATGAAGATTTCTTTGTTTGGCGCATTCATTTTGTAGCTTGTCGATTTTCCATTGATATTGATGTGAACAATATTGGTTTGCTCTGGCTTGTATTCGTACATCACGTCTGAGCTTACTCTCAATTGCTTTATGTTGTTTATTTTGGGGATATTAAAATAAATCCAAATGGCTTCTTTATCTATTTCAAAACCAAGGTAGTTCATCTCTTTTTTGGATTGATTGATTTCGATATACAGATGTTGTTTCAGATAAGCTGCAACGAGCTGATTATTTTGAGGATTGGTTTTGTTGGATAAGTCGATTTTTTTCCCAGAATAATTACGAAGGGCCTCTTCAAGATCATCCGGAAAAGTTTTAAAGGCAATCCCCAGTTCTTTGCTTTTAGAACTGTATTCAATTTCTGTTACTGAAACATAAAAAGGATGGTACCCTGAAATAAGCAAGCAGCTCATCCAAAAGATAAAGAACAATTTGAGTAATTTCATTCCTACAAAATTCTGATTTATTTTCAAGACCGTTCACTCTGATGAGAGATTTTATATTTTATTTTAAAGTAGGTTGGGCACATATTCTGAGCTCTGATGCCACAGATCACATCTATTTTATTACCTCCCTGGCTATAATTTATACTTTTTTGGATTGGAAAAAAGTCCTTGTACTTGTAACAGCATTTACAATAGGGCATGCAATTACTTTGTATTTAAGTGCATTGGATCTTTTTCGTTTCAATATAGAATGGGTAGAGTTTGCTATACCCTGTACCATTGTGGTGACTGCTGCTACTAATCTTTTTTTACGTCCAGAAGTAAAAACAAAAGGAGTTTTACAATACTTGATGGCATTGGGTTTTGGATTGGTGCATGGGATGGGCTATGCAAATTATATTCGAATGATGCTTTCCAAGAACCAGGACTTACTATGGAGTTTGTTTAGTTTTAATGTTGGATTGGAAATGGGACAAATACTGGTTGTTTTACTGGTATTGTCTCTGCAGTGGGGACTTGAAAAATATAAAGTGATTCATGCAAGGCTGCTTACAAGAATAGTTTCTTCTTTGATATTGATTGTGTCCCTGCTGCTTGCAATAGAGCGATATCAAGCACTTGATTTATAGCATTTATATTAATTCATACGGGTCCAAACAAAATAGCCATTGTTATTTTTCCAATAGAGTTGAGTTTGTTTGTTGAAAGTTGAACCATGCAAGCCATCTGCTACAATATCTAAGTCGCCGTCTTTATCGTAATCGAAAAGTCTTAACCATTTGATCCAAGTATCTTTTCCGCTTTCTTGATTTTTATCGATATACTCTCTTGTAACTTCCAGATAATTTTTATCCCTGTTGAGATAGAGTTGTAAGCTGTATCCTTGATAGCCATTTACATTGTTAAGCGTAAGGATATCCAGTTTTCCATCTTCATCAAAATCAAGAAACAGCATATCTAACACCTCGTGTTCCGGTTGAATTTTTATTGAAATGGCCTCTTTTTTATTAAATACTCCATTCGTAAATGGCACTATACGAAGTCTGTTTTTTCCGCCAAGACAGAGATCAAGTTGTCCATCGCTATTCATATCGATGAGCTCTACTGTGAAATAATTATCGTCAGTTGTATTGCTGAAACCCTTGAAAATTTGATTGGCCAATTCAAAATTCATGTTTCCCTTGTTGAAATAAGCGGTAGGGTGTATCGGGACCAATTTGCTTCCACCAGAAAATGCTACTATATCAGTATTACCATCTTTATTGAGATCGCCTGCAGCACCTCCCTGAAAATAACCAATATCTTTATCGAGATATTGGTATGTTCTTGTATTGGGATTAAATATTCCAATTTTATCACCGGGGAAAGGCTGATTATCATAGCCGGTTGAAAAGAGTAGCAGTTCGTTCTTCCCATCTTGATTCAATTCGCTTATCACCACTTTTCGCACTTCATGCAGTCCTGTTTGAACACTATGGTTCATGCTATCTTTTTCATATTCTGAGAACAAATGAAGCCCTTTTTCATTTGTTGGCCAGGGGCTTTTAAAGTAAAAAGCCCATAAGTCTTTATAGCCGTCACCAGTAAGATCAGTATATAGGTAAGTGCCTTTACTGAACCAGTAATAGGATTTTTGATTGGACCAATTGGCTGCATTGGACCTGTTATATGGCATAATTTCTAGGCTTGGTGTAAGTTCAAATCCAACATAATTTGAAGCTTCAGGGTTAAATAAAGTTGTAAATGAAGTAGTGGTCAGAAACCAGGACGTAGATTTATTAATGGATGAATAGCCATCCAATGTGCTGGTGGGGTATACTACTGTACCCTCAGGCTTAGGCGTTCTGATGAAATTTTCCGTTAATGTGGGTTCATTTTTTTTACAACTCAGAACCAAAAAAAGACTAATTAATAAATTATATTGCAAGTAGGAAAATTTGAAGAAATACAGGCGTGGATTTGGCTTCATGTTAATATTAGTTTTCATAAGCCTAACCTAAAGAATATCTCCTAAAAGAAAGATGATTCTTGCTCGATTATCAACTTCATACTATTCCTATTTTTTAATTGTTTGTGTTATCGTAAAATGTAAATCTCAAAAGATGAGAAAAAGTTTATTGTTAATTGTAGTTTGCTTGTTGACTGGAATCGTATCAATGGCACAGCCTTTTCGTAATCCAGGATCAAATCATGGTAATCGTTTTGAACAGTTAGATTATTTGATGCAGGATCCAAATGAATACAGGACTGCCAGCGGTGCTCCCGGTCCAAAGTACTGGCAACAACGTGCCGATTATGACATAAATGTTGAAATCAATGAAGTTGAAAATATACTTACAGGCTCAGAAACTGTTACGTATTTCAATAACTCTCCTGATGTATTAACCTATATCTGGTTGCAAATAGATGAAAATTTCCATCATCCCAACAGTGATAACAATTATGATAAACCATCAACGATGGGTAATCGCTTGACGCACCAACAGTTGTTGCAGATGAATCCAAAAGAATACCTTAACGGTTATGGCGTAAATGTTACTTCACTGACAGATGCTACAGGACGCCCTTTGAAGTATACGGTTAATCAAACCATGATGAGGGTTGAATTACCAATACCATTGAAGCCCGGACAAAAATTTATTTTTAAGGCGAGTTGGAACTATAGAATTCCTGATAAGTTGACAAGATATGGAAGAGGTGGTTATGAGTATTTCGCTGAAGATGATAACAATCTTTATTCTATTGCACAATGGTTTCCAAGATTGGCTGTATACAGTGATTTTCAGGGTTGGCAGAATCTGCAATTTACAGGTGGTGCAGAGTTTGCTCTTGCCTTCGGAAATTATAAAGTCAACATCACCGTTCCGGAAGATCATATTGTAGCATCAACTGGTGAATGTAAAAATCTTGCAGCTGTATTGACACCAACTCAAATGGCTCGCTGGCAGCAAGCGCAAACTTCAGCAGAGCCAATCGAAATTGTTACACTTGCAGAAGCCAATGAAAATGCAAAGGATAAATCTAAGGGCAAGAAGACCTGGATATATGAAGCACAAAATGTGCGTGATTTTGCATTTAATTCATCCAGGAGACTCGTTTGGGACGCTATGGCTGTTGATGTTGAAGGAAAGAAGGTAATGTGCATGAGCTATTATGGTAAAGAGGCTTATCCTATATACAGGAAATATTCAACAAAAGCGACTGCCCACACAGTGAAGGTGTATTCTAAATTCACAATACCTTATCCTTATCCAGTAGCGATTTCTGTAGAAGCAGCTATTGGTATGGAGTATCCAATGCTTGCGATGAATTTTGGTCGTGCTGAAAAAGATGGCACCTACAGTGAGGCAGTAAAATATGGTGCCATTGGTGTAATTATTCATGAAGTAGGGCATAACTTCTTTCCAATGATCATCAACTCAGATGAACGTCAATACTGGTGGATGGATGAAGGGTTGAATACCTTCGTTCAATTTTTAACAGAACAGGAGTTTGATAATAATTATCCATCTAGAAGAGGTCCAGCTCATCTGATTGCAGATTACATGAAATTGCCAAAGGATTTATTGGAGCCTGTTATGACCAAAGGTGATAATGTTGCAAACGTTGGCTCTAATGCCTATGCTAAAGCAGCAACAGGATTAAATATTTTGCGTGAAACCATTATGGGTCGCGAGTTATTTGATTATGCATTTAAAGAGTATGCAAGGAGATGGGCATTTAAACATCCCACTCCATATGATTTGTTCAGGACAATGGAAGATGCAAGTGCGGTTGATTTAGATTGGTTCTGGAGAGGTTGGTATTATGGAACAGATCCAGTAGACATCTCTTTGGATTCTGTAAAGTGGTTCCGTTTGGACAGTGAAAAGAACATGGCTCAAATGAAAGCAACTGAATTTGAAAGTATCAGTAAGCAAAGAAACCGTGAGGACAAATCACTTAGCTTCTATACAGATAGGGATACAACGTTGAGGGACTTTTATTATTACAATAGGAATGCAGATATGAAGATGGTGCAGGAAATGTCTCAGCAGCAATTAAATACACAAAAGGATAACGCCAATTATGCAGCATGGGAGAATAAACATTTTTATGAGTTGACCTTCAGCAATAAAGGTGGTATGATCATGCCAATTATCGTTGAGTTCACCTTTAAAGACGGAACAAAAGAAGTCGATAGAATCCCTGTTACCATCTGGCGATTGAATGAGCAGAAAGCGAGCAAGCTTTTTATCAAAGACAAAGAAGTTGCAGCCATAAAGCTCGATCCTATGCGTGAAACAGCCGATATCAATGAAGCAAATGGTATGTGGCCGATCAAAGAAATGCCAAGTAAGTTTCAATTGTTCAAGGGTGCTGCAACCATCAGTGGCTTAGGTGCACCAAGGGTTTCAGGTGGAGCGGCAAATGCCATGCAAAAAGCCAAGAACTAAATTACTTTAGCCAAGAGGTGAATTCCTCTTTGCTCACGATGCCTTGTTTTCTTTTAACCTCTTTACCGTTTTTGTAAAGAATAAAAGTTGGCAAGGCATCTACTTTTAGCGTCTTCATCAATTCTGTTTCTACGCCGCCATCCATTTTAACAAGTGTAAGTTTTGAAGCATTCTCTTTCATGAATTGATTCAAAACAGGTTCCATTTTTTTGCATGGTGGGCACCATTCTGCACCAAAATCAACCAACACAATATTGGTGCTTCTGATTTGACCTTGATAAGCGGTCATTGTGGTTTGTTTAACATTGGCATTATTTCCTACTAGAGGCAAGTTGTTTTTTTTCCATGCATTGATGCCACCTTCCATATTGGTGACTTTGAAACCTTTTGCACGAAGTGCTTCTGCAGCTGCTCCGCTTCTGCCACCACTTAAGCAATAAATATAAACTGGAATGTTTTTATCCAAATGTGAAGTGCGGTCATAAAATTCATTTGCATCGAGCCAATTTGCTTGTAGTGCTTTGTCGAGATGTCCGCTTTTGTATTCATCCGCAGTTCTAACATCCAACACTTGTACTTTTCCTGAACTTACAGTTTTTGCAAAATCCTGTGTATTTAAAGAAGAAGGTTGGGCAAAAACAGAGAGCGAAGACATGAATAATACGCTTAACATCAATTTCAGTTTCATGATTGGCAATTTTTACAAAATTAGTTAATCTTTATCGCTCATGCTCAGAGCCCAATAAAACTTTAACTTGCCAGTATGTCTGATGCGAAACTCATCATGTTTGATAACCGCCTCAAAAAGGTGTACCGAATACTCAGTAAGCAGGCCAAGCAGCAAGGGGTTACTTGTTATCGTTTGTATGACCGCGACTTACCCGAGTTTCCTTTGATTATTGATCTGTATGAAGATGAGGTACTCGTTACTGAATACCGCAGTAACCACAGGTTAAGTGAAGAAGAGTATGAAAGATGGTTTACTGATAGCCTGGAAGTGATCCAACACGTGTTGGGAAAAGATCCTTTGCAAATTCATATCAAAGAAAGGAAACGAAAGGAAAGTAGACAGGATCAATATCAGAAAACAGATAATCAGCAGCAATATATCGAAGTAGGAGAAGGCGGGTTGAAATTTCTGGTTAATCTAACTGATTTTTTAGATACAGGATTATTCATTGATCATCGAATTACGAGGGGGATGGTTGCAAAGCAAAGCGCAGGAAAGCGAGTGCTGAATTTGTTCTGTTATACAGGCTCATTTTCTGTTTATGCAGCACAAGGCGGAGCTAGTGAAGTTGTTTCTGTTGATTTATCCAATACCTATTTAGATTGGGCTCAAAAAAATATGCAACTCAACAATTTTACAGATCAGCGCTATAGTTATGTAAAAGCCGATGTATTGCAGTGGTTGCCCAAGGTGCCGAATGAATATTTTGATTTAATTGTACTGGATCCTCCAACGTTTAGCAACAGCAAGATGATGAAAGATGTATTTGATATCCAAGAGATGCATGTGGACTTAATCAATCAATGTATTTCCAAACTAAAAGAAGATGGTGTTTTATATTTCAGTACGAATGCAAGGAAATTTGAGATCAATACTGAGGAGATAAAAGGACAGGTAGAAAATATAACCACCGCAACAATCCCATTTGATTTCAAGGGGAAGTTATTGCGGTGGTGTTATAAAATACGAAAGGCTTAATTAGCCAACGATTTCAACCAATTCTACTTCAAAAATGAGGTCTTTGCCAGCAAGAAAATGATTGGCGTCCATGATGATTACTTCTTCTTTAACTTCGATTACTTCAACCGGAACAGGCTGGCCATATTGATTTTGAAGATTCAACTTCATGCCAACTTCAACTTGCATTCCTTCTGGAACATTTGAAGCAGGAAATTCAATAATCGCGTTAGGGTCTTTCTGACCATAACCGTTATCAGGGTCAATTTGAATAGTCTTTTTTTCACCAACACTCATTCCAACAACACCGGCATCAAAGCCTGCAATCATTTGTCCCGCTCCTACAGTAAACTCTAAAGGAGAGCGACCAACTGAGCTATCAAATTGAGAACCATCATTAAGGGTACCGGTATAATGAACACGAATAACATCGCCCTTTTTTACTTGCATAAATTTTGTTTAAAAATGTGAAAATTAAATCGAAACGAGGGGCGAATCTAGGTTTATTCTTTTATTTTTAAATCACAATGTTCCAAAACCATGCAAAAAAGGCTTGTTTTTAACGTACTTCTTTGTTTTTTTCTGATTTCTGCTCATGCCCAGAACACAGTCCCTGGAGCTGCTCGTATTGAAAAATACTTACCTATGTTACAAGGCAAGCAGGTAGCAGTTTTTGCAAACCAAACTTCGCTGGTCGGTGGCAAACATTTGGTAGATGTATTGCAGGAAAACAAAGTCAATGTAAAGTTGATTTTTGGTCCTGAACATGGTTTTAGGGGGGAAGCAGATGCTGGGGAGAAAGTTGGTAATTATACCGATGCCAAAACAGGTATTCGGGTGGTTTCCTTGTATGGTCAAAAAAGCAAACCATCCTCCGAAGATTTAGCAGGAATTGATATCATGCTTTTTGATATCCAAGATATAGGGGTTCGTTTTTACACATTTATTTCTTCACTGGAAGGATACATGGAGTCTGCATTTCTAAACAACAAAAAACTGATTGTACTCGATAGGCCTAACCCCAACATCCATTATGTGGATGGTCCTGTTTTAGAAAAGAAATACCGTTCTTTCGTCGGCATGCAGCCCGTTCCAGTCGTCTATGGCATGACCATCGGTGAATATGCAAACATGTTGGTAGGAGAAAAATGGTTGCAACCATCTGCAATGCAGGCATTTGAAAATAGCTTGAACAAAGGAGACCTGCCTTTGGTGGTGGTTTCTTGCAGCAACTATACAAGAAACTCAACTTATATTCTTCCTGTAAAACCTTCGCCCAATCTTCCAAGCAATGCATCCATTTATTGGTACCCATCCATTTGTTTTTTTGAAGGGACGGTGCTTAGTGAGGGGAGAGGGACCAAGACACCATTTCAAGTGTTTGGCCATCCGTCCTTGCCTAGCAATTTGTATGCATTTACGCCTGTCGCCATGCCTGGAGCTTCACAGCCCAAGCTAAAGGACCAGTTGTGTTATGGTTGGAATATTTCAGATGCAGATGATCTGGTTTTCAAAAAAGTAAATGGACGATTACAGCTTGGTTATTTGCTAGAGGCTTATCGGTTGTTCCCCGACAAAGAAAAGTTTTTTATTCTGCCGAAATCGGGCGACCCCGATGGCGCTTTCTTTAATAAATTGGCAGGCAATGCTAGTTTGATGCAGCAAATCAAAAGCGGCATGTCAGAGGGAGACATTCGAGCAACCTGGCAACCAGGATTAGATGCATTTAAATCTATCAGAAAAAAATACCTGCTTTATTAGTTTCTTTGCAACATGAAGCCCCTCAAGGATTGTCGCATTGTGTTTATGGGAACACCAGAATTTGCTGTCGCCATTCTGGAAAAATTAGTTGCTGAAAACTGCAATGTAGTTGCAGTCGTTACCGCTCCAGATAAACCTGCGGGAAGAGGAATGCAGCTTTCGCAAAGTGCAGTAAAGCAATTCGCTGTTCAACATGGACTAAAAGTATTGCAACCGGTCAAGTTGAAGGATCCATTATTTATTGAAGAATTGCAATTGTTGCATGCCGATGTGCAGGTGGTTGTTGCATTTCGCATGCTGCCAGAAATGGTATGGAATATGCCTCCATTGGGAACAATCAATTTACATGCTTCACTTTTGCCTAATTACCGTGGTGCCGCACCTATCAATTGGGCAATCATCAATGGAGAAAAGGAAACAGGCATTACAACATTTAAATTGCAGCATGCTATTGATACAGGAGATGTATTGATGCGTCAAAAAATTAGTATTCGTTCAGATGAAACTGCAGGTGAACTTCATGATGAAATGAAAGTACTGGGTGCGCAAATGGTATATGATACCTTGGATGGTTATTGCAATGGCACTTTGCAACCTATCTCCCAAAATAAATTACAGAATGAATTAATAGGCCATATTCCGGAAGCACCAAAGTTGCATACAGAAACATGTAAGATCGATTGGCATAAAAATGCTCAAGAAGTATTTAATCTTATTAGAGGACTTTCTCCATACCCAGGAGCTTTTACTTTTTTAAATGAAAAAATGTTGAAAGTCTATAAGGCTTCTTTTGAAGTAGCATCTTTTTCTAAAGCTAAAGGAGAGGTTGATACAGATGAGAAAACCTATTTGAGATTTGCAGCAGCTGATGGGTGGGTTTACGTAAAAGAACTCCAGCTCGAAGGGAAAAAAAGAATGTTGGTTGAAGATTTTTTAAGAGGCTATCGTTTTTAATTGAATTGAATATGTTACTCAATCGTTTTCTGGAATACGTTCAAATTGACACACAAAGTGATCCTGAATCAAAAAGTTTTCCATCAACGGAGAAGCAAAAAAACCTGGGTAAACTACTTGCAACTCAATTGAAAACAATGGGGGTTGTTGATGCCCATATTGACGAATTTGGTTATGTATACGCTACTATACCTGCAACTGTTACCAATAATGTTCCAGTAATTTGTTTGTGTGCACACATGGATACTGCACCTGATTGCTCAGGCTCTGGTGTGAAGCCAATTGTACATGCTAATTAT
>Ga0078894_10000420_pt1 | contig 29288 bp, 30 predicted proteins | sample LauGreSu1BDMLBSD_2_FD_67506 | JGI IMG/M metagenome (GOLD analysis project Ga0078894, IMG submission 67506) | Freshwater lake microbial communities from Lake Michigan, USA - Su13.BD.MLB.SD (version 4) (version 4) | ecosystem: Environmental > Aquatic > Freshwater > Lake | place: Lake Michigan... | reverse complement strand
GTTACAGAGCCGCAGCAATCCAATGTTTTATGTCAGTCAGACTTGGAGGGGAAAATTAGGCACCTGACAGATCTTGAGATCGAGGTGTCAGGTGACTGGAGAGTTGGGCCGACAGGTGAGCCGGACTGCTTAGTTGTCACATCCTACAAAGTCTTGAAGGCATCGAGTGGTCGAGCGATTATTGCGGGTTTACTTACAAGTCGCGCCGGCCAATACATCATTAACACCGGGGATGGAGCAGAGGTTGTTCTCGCTGACCTGCCTTCCGGAGCCAAATCTTTAGTCGGCACCAAAGTGATTGTTGATGTCAAGTCTATCGCCAGCTCTAGCAATGCCGAAGCAGTAAAAGTTATTGTTTCCTTCCGCTCAATGCCCTGAGGAATGTCAGGTTCAGGCTAGTTCTTTGATCGAGCTAGATTTTAGCGGGGACGCAGGCGACAATAGTAGGCTGATCCAGTAGGAGGCCTGCGTCATGATGTATCGTGCTAGCTTTAGGGCTATTTGCAAATTAATAGTCTTGGTCCTCTTCTGCATTGGCTTTGGTGCCTGCAAGAAGGAAAAAGATAAGACTGATGTAAGTGAGGACACTAACAGCTGCGATTTTGTCACGGCCGGCCAGGGCTGTGTGATGAAAGCTGTAAATGACACCGTTACCATCGATCTTTCGAAGGGTGCAGTTGGTCAGGATTATGTAATAGCACCCTATATCTTGGGCGATCTTAATACTGTCGCTGGATCCCTCAAGTCGCGAACCTTCAATTTTAAGGTGAGTGTCTCTAGCGGTGCAGCGCTGATGATTCCAGGTGCTGCAGTTAGAGGGAGAGTTGGCCCTGAGGAACAGGAATCAGTAAATGGGTTTCTGCGGGATCATGACAAGCGAACGCTAGCCAATCATTTTGATCCTGCAAAGGGCTTAGACCAGGAACCTTGGTTTTGGTCTCTGTCGCGGCGCTTGGACATGGAGGCCGCTGAAAATTCTGGCTTTGCTGCCGACGATCGAGCGGATGGAGTTACAGCATTCTATCAAACGATGGCGACACAGCAAGCTTTTGACAATTATCCTACGTCAAACCTGATCGACAGTGGTTGTCCAAGCTCAACGATAGCCGTTCCTAATTCCGATGGTCAGTCCACTAAGGATGTCCCGCTAGTCGGCAGTTATAGCGATCCAGATGGTAAGTTCTGCCTTGCTTATTTATCAAGTCCGGTCACTATCTCCGATAAAGAGGCTATTAAAGCTGCCGCTTCCAAAATAGTCAGCGTCTTTTCGGCCGCAATTTACTCAGATAATTTTGCCGCGAAGGGTAATTACAAGTTTCGGCCTGTATTTGCCTTCGTAGATGTAAAAGATGGAGACTTATGGGATCAAAATGAAGCGCTGAATTTAGCGGGCGTCTTCGTATCCTATACGTCGCTGGCAGTTGGCTATCCAATAATTTATGTAGCCGCAGATTTTACCAAAGTTGCATCCTTTGGTGAGAGTAGTCAGACCGATGTTTTAAAGGGGCAGTTTTTTTCCGTCATGGCGCACGAGCTCCAACACGCAATTCTTCACTATTACCGTCTAAACGCCGCAGGCACTGCCGTCAGTAATGGCGAACCCGTGTCAATTGACGAGGGCCTCGCGCATTTTATGGAAGATCTATTTGGCTATGGAGCAGACGGGTTCAAATTCTGGGCGTTGCCTTTTCTTCAGGGTTATACCGATGGTGTTACGCCATTTCTGGTAGGGAGTAATGACTATGGTGACGGTGTAAGTGCTCCTCAAGCAAGGAGTGCCGCGCATACACTGCTTTATTACCTTGCCAGTCAGAAGGGAGGCGTCACATTTAATGAAAAAGGTGAGCCGACTGGCGGTGGGGGTCTAAAGTTCGTAAAGGACGTCGTGAAGAGCAGTGCGGCCACAGGTCCAGCAAATCTATCACAGCAGTTTGGTGGTGATTGGGCCATTACCATGGGCAATTTTCTAGGTTCTTTAGCGTTAGATAATGTCAACGTTGGAGCCGAAGTTGCCAGTAAGTTTACGGTTCAAAGCCCGGTCAATAGCGTTACCAACTTAAGCGGCAAGCCAGGTCAATCTTACGGTATGCGATTCAATAACTATGGCGAGCTAACTACCCATCCGTCCGGAGAATACGGCAGTCCCAAAAATGATCCTGCTGTCCCGAATCCAATGAGTTATTACATGACTGCTCCACTCTACTTTTCAGTAACCAATCCAGCAGGTAAAATCGTGTTTAAATGCGATTGTGGCGGTGACACTAAGAATATCGCAGCATCTGTCGTACGTATTAAGTAAGGGAGATGCCCGATGAGAGCCCATCTTTTAATGCCTATATGTTTTTTGACTATGCTTTCGTCTGTTGCTTTTGCAGATCAGCTTCAAGGCTTAGTTAGAGTTACGGGCAATGCCCCATTTAAACAGGTGACTATTACTAAGCCCAGCGAGTTTGTGGGTATGAGCCTCTGTCCAGGCGTAAAAGCGAAGCGGATTTTGAATCTCGAGAGTTTAGTGGTCAAGATTTATGGTGGGGAGAAGACATTAGGTGCAAGCAAATGCTTTGAGATCGGTTCCTTTACCGTTCTTAAGACGCCTGCCGGAAACGACGCGATAGTTGGTACTTTACTCGAGAAGGACGGGGCACTTCAGATCCTCGCTGAGGATGGGCGCACGGTGAGGCTAGCTGATGTTCCAGCCGGACTGCGGAATATGCTTGGCAAGAAGGTCGTTGTTGACATCAAGCCCGAGGCAGCCTTGACCTCGGGAGCCTTTCAGGCAGTATATTATGCTGAGTTTCCCTGACGAGTTTTGGTCGTAGATATGGCCTTAAGTTCCAAATTTGGAGGAGATTTTAACTATGGTTTTACCTTCGATGCGTCATTTTATTCTCGTTTTTATGGCGACTGTGTTCTCGTCGAGCGCTTTGGCGGAAGTCCGCACTCTGATTGAGCTCAGCGGAGATAAACCAGCGGCTGGTCTCGCTAGTGCATGGAAAAAAGTAAAGGACGGTGAATATCAGTTTACTCTAGATACCTCTAAAGAAATTGGTAAAGGCAACAAACTCTCTGCAGCAGCTGTCAAAGATTCTCTTGAAACCAAACTGGGCTCGACGATGAGTGTAAAGGTCAAAGAGGATTCCGCATCCAAAGTTACCGTGAGCTATGAAGGTGACGAGGCAGCATTTTTAGCTGCAATTGCGAAAACTAAAATTCGAGCTGCCCAGAATGCACAACTTGCTCTAGAAAGTTCGACCTCAGAGGGGGGGATTCGTGCGAATCCAGGAAATCGCCATCCTAAGGACGGCGAAGTAAAGGCGACGGTGATCAGTGTTCAGTCAGGCGTCATAGTTGCGCGTGTAAATGAGTCTAAAGTTGCGGAAGTGAAGTCAGGTTCGAAAGTGAAGATCAAAGCTGAGGGACCAGAATTTAAACCAACAAAACCAGTCTTTTTTGCCCCAGAGAAGTTAGAAGGGGATGTTTGGCTACCGAAGGCTGGTAGCGTCAGCGCTCAATAGTTAGGTTCAAGTTCCAACTAGTTTAAGATGACCTCAAATGCTGCCTCATGCAGCATTTCTGTCTTTAGAGAGGTTGGTTTGAATTCAATCTTAAGGTTGAGCTGCGCAGTGACATTGTGCAGCAGTTCAGCCTCCTCGGAGTGCAGGTACTCGAGCAGGTCGTCACGAAGTTTTACGGTAAGTGATTTTTGTCCAGTCATCACGGCGCATCGGCGGATTTCGCGAATGAGATCGAAGGCTTCCGTAGCAATACTGCGAATCCGTCCCCGCCCCTGACAGTGGCCGCATGGTGTCATTAATCTGCGCTCAAGTGATTCAGCGGTCCTTTTGCGAGTCATTTGGACCAGGCCTAGTTCACTGATCCTCAGCACGTTTGTCCGTGCTTTGTCGTGTTTAAGTTCCTCTTGCAGCGCGTTGTACACCGTCTCCCTGTCCTCGGGTCGCTCCATATCGATAAAATCGATAACTATAATCCCGCCTATGTTGCGGATACGGAGCTGAGCAACAATTTTTTTGACAGCCTCAAGATTTGTTTTAAGTATGGTCTCATGAGCATTGCCCTTGCCCACATATTTGCCAGTGTTGATATCGAAGGCAGTTAAGGCCTCAGTCTGATCAATGACAAGGTAGCCGCCTGAAGGGAGGTCAATCTTGGAGCTCAAAGCACGGCTGATATCTAATTCTATTCCATAGACATCAAATATTGGTTTTTCATCCGAATAAAGCTCGAGCCTCTTAGCTGCGCCCGGAATAGTTGCAGCCAAAAATTTCTTGAGCTCCTCATGGGTAGTCACATCATCAACAACTATCCGCTCAATGTCATCGGCGTAAAGATCTCGCGTAGTTTTGAGAGCGATATCTAAATCTTGGTAAAGCAGCGCCGGCGCTTCTTGGCGCCGTTTCTTACTGTCTACCTGTCGCCAGGTTTTGAGTAGAAATTTTAGATCCTTTTCGAGATGGGATGTGTCGATGTTTGCAGCAGCAGTCCTAACGATGACGCCAATGTCATCGGGCTTAAATGCTTTCACCAAGTCTGTTAAGCGTTGCCGAAGCTCTAGATCCTCAATTCGTCGCGAGATCCCAATATGCGTGAAGTCCGGCATAATAACCAGAAATCTGCCAGGAAGTGAAAGGAACATAGTCACACGAGCACCCTTAGACCCAAGTGGTTCCTTGGCTACTTGTACTAAGACCTGCTGACCTTCCCTTAGTAACTTTTCAATCGGCTTGCGCTGACGATTAGTGCGCTCGCGGAGTTCTTCTGGATTGAGATCTTCGAGCCCTTGCGGCACTCCCTCAAGGCGCTGCTCAGTGAGCATGTCCGGATCCAAAACATCGCCACCGTAGAGGAATGCTGTACGCTCGGTGCCGATATCGACGAATGCGGCCTGCATGCCTGGTAGGACGCGCATGACGGTTCCCAGGTAGATATTGCCAACAATCCCTCGCTCGCGCTTGCGCTCGATGAAAATCTCGGCAATCCGGTCCTTTTCTAAAAGCGCGATCCGGGTTTCCGAGCTATTCGCATTTATTATTAACTGTCGGTCTGTCATTACCTATCCATCTGCTGGCGCCATTTGGCAATAATCAGATCGGCTGCACCTGTAAGCTTCTCGGTCGCATCAAGCATGAGCTGCCGCTTGCCGCTATGCTCAAGGCCTTGCCACCAACTACTGAACTCATGGCCATCCCTGACCACATTCGCTAGCCCTAGTTCCACTAAATGGATCGCTTCCTGACTGTTCTTATAGAATGGGCCAAATGCAATGGCAAGGCCGTGGCTGGCTGGTTCGAGCACATTATGCACCTGGTGATGCAGGGCTCCACCAACTAAGGCAGCGTCAGCTGTCCCATATATCTCGGCAAGCATGCCCATTTTATCCACAATTAGGAAGCGGGCCGGCTGAGCCTTGTCGTCAATAGAGCTGTAGCGTAGTGGGCGATAACCCTCATTCTCAATCTTGGCGCTAATAGCGTCAATATTTGCTATCTTAAGGTGATGCGGAACAATAATTATCTGCCAAGACTGCAGCAGTGCCTTATTGTCTCTTAGTGCGCCGATTACAAGGTCAATCTCCTCTAGGTATGCACTACCTATTACGAGTCGACGATTTGAGCCGCTGGGCGCTAATTTTTCAAATTGCTGCCCAAGACTAGCGATGATGTCTGGACGGGCCCGGGCCCTTTCAACAGCACGGTCATACTTTGTGTCAGAAGTAACGGTCACCCGGTTTGGTGGCAGTCGGCAAGCGGACGTGAAGTAGTTAAAGTCAAACTGGCTCACGGCAAATATATGATCGAAATTCTGAAGCAACCTTCCTCTAATCAATCCCCAGAAGCGAGAGTTCTTCTCTCCCTGACTATTACTGGCATCAATTAGATAAAGACGGCCGAAGCGTCGGGCGATGAATAGGAAGCCAGGCCATAACTCATGCCTTACTACACAAGTAAGCGTTGGTAAGAGAGCGGAGAAAAGCCAGCCCCAATGCCAAATTGAGTCGGTAATGGGAGTCAGCATGCTGGGCACTGTTTCCCCTCGAGCTTTGACGTAATCAATACCCGATTTGGAGAAGAATATAACTTGGACATAAGTATCCCGAAGTGATTGCAAGCGAGATATTATCGGCCGTGCTTGCTCAAATTCGCCAGCTGAGCTGCAGAAAAACACTGCACAATGCCGGTACTTTGCTCGTGCGACAGCAAGATCGGCGGCAATTTCAGCGACTTCTGGTCGCCCCTTTAATTGCACTGCGAGCTTTGGAACAAGAAATGCGACAATTTTTATTAATGGGCGCAGAACGCTAAACGCCACAGAGTAGAGCGTCAGTAGCACCATCATGAATTGAGATACCCATTATCTTGGGGATTCGCGGTCCCTCGTAGTTCAAAAAAGGCTTTATCTTTAGTCGTCTCAGATTCAGGTTCAGTTGCTAAAAATTGCAATAGGTGGTCAGCGACCGGGGCGAGTTGTAAAGTCGAGAAACACAACCTGTCACCGAATCGGCAGCTGACCTTACCGTGCTTGGAACATGGTCGACAGCCAACTGGGCTTGAAAATGCCCTACTGCTTGCCGATCTTGGAGCAAAACCAAAGGCCTCAACAGTCGGTCCAAAAAGAACTGTTGCAGGTGTGTCCACTGCTTCGGCGATATGACTAAGCGAAGAGTCATTACTTAGTAGACACCTGGCCTCGCTCAGGGCGACGGCCGACTCCCACAGTGAGAGCTTGCCAGCGAGGTTTAGTACAGGCCCATCCCAACCTATAGCATCGAGAATTTTTCGAGCGACCTGTCGATCTTTATTGTCTCCAAAAAAGGCAAGACCTATAGGCGGTGAGGCTAAACCCCCTCGGCTTTGTGCCGAATTACGCACGATATCAAGAATGCTTACCAAGCTCTCGACTGGGGCCTGCTTGGTGGGGTGAGCCGCCCCTGGAGCGACAGCTAACCAGCTCCCAAAGCGAAGCTCCTTCCGCCAAGGTGGATCAAAGTCGAGTGGTATTGGTAAACGGGGCCGACAGCTTAGTGTGTCCAGACCCTCTCGAAGCTCAACGGGTAGTTGAAATCGCAATGCTCGGCGGACCGCATCTGCCATCATATTGTACTGAAAGGTCGAAGCTTGCTGCGCCCTATCTGGTAAAGGTCGACGTCGGCCCCGAACACGAGCCTCGAATAGCAGCCTGTTACGTGCTAATTGAGCTTTGTCAGCAACGAAATAGGGTACCCTGTGAATCGCCTTTAAGTTCCTCGCCAACCATTGAGAGCGGAGATTGCTCTGTAGGTCCACAAACAGGTGGTTCGATTGAAGCTCTGTCACGACTCGGCCTAATTCGGGCAGGCCTGCGCCCTTTTCGACCGCAATAGTGCGCAATTCCGGCCAACTCTTGGCTAAAAGCTCCAGTGCAGCACCGCGACCGATCCAGGTGATCTGCTTGGGGATCGACAACTGACTTAGTAAGTCCAAGCAGGCGCTAGCCAGCACGACGTCCCCCAAACTGGAGGCTCGGTAGATGGCGATGCGTAACTCTGGCTTCTTTGCGGACGGCGTCAACATGGTTCCCTCCCGGTAATTGTACAGGATGAGGTGGGGTTGGGAAAGATGCTCAAAGTTTTAATGTTACCATGTATCCCCGGTGGGTTGGCGTAAATAAGGTCGGCCTAGGGCATCAAGGGTTAGAGGCTGGTTTGGTTGCCTTTAACGCCCAATAAGCATAGACTTGTTATATAACTTTAGTAATTTAGCTGATAACGCATAAAGAGCAGTTAGTCATGAGCAAGCTCGATGCAGATCCATCATTGTCCGGGCGGAAGCGCCAGCTCAATGTCATTTATTTTATCGATAGCTCTAAGACCCACACTCTAACGATGTCCCTGAACCAATTCAGGTGGGTTCTTGTGCTGTTTTTGACTCTGTTGCTCTGGTCTGCGGCCAGCATTGCTTTTGTAGTTGAGCTACAAAGCGACAAATCCAGCCTTCAGCAAAGGCTGCAAGTCGCACTGAGCACTGTGTTCGACTACGAAACTAGGGTCGATAACGTATTCGAAATTGCATATCCACCCCAGCCGAAGTCCAGCATCCCAGCGACTGAAGGCATTGCTGAGGCGAAGAAGCCTGCCGTAGCCCCGAGCACTAACGTGCATGTGGCAGATAAAGATAAGGCCGCTCAGTCATCTGCGGCATCAGCTATTGCCGAGATGGATCAAAAGCCGACAGCTCTTAGTGCGGCAGACAATGTAGGCCTGGGTCAGGATGACGAGGAGGAGGCGATTGTTGCCATCGGACGACCAATTCTGGTGACCCACGCGACTACTCTCGAGCTAAAGTTTGACCTTACTACTCGTCCCGGTGTCGACTTTGTCGAAGGTTACATTTTTGCCGTAGCTGAGTTCACGTCAGATCAAGGGGACAAGCTTTTTGTCGGCGCTCCAAGGGATATTGCTGTTTCGGACAAGGGTGTGCCGACGCAGCCGCTGAAGGCTACCTCGTTCGCTATCAAGCGGTTTAAACAAAAGGGACTTAAATTCCCTCTGATCCCCAATAAGACCGGAACCTTTACCAAAGTCCATATCGCTGTCATCGGTGCGCAGGGGCAGGCCATTTCATCTTACGATCTGCAGGTCAAGCTGCACATTGGCAAGCAGGGGTGGGATAAGGGTCCACGAACCGGTGGAGCTGCTAAATCAGGTTAATGATTATGCGTCGGCTGCACAGGTGTCCCCCTTGGATTGTTATAAACCTATTATTCGCGAGCGGCTGTGTCACCTCGGCGCCGTCTAGCGTCGGGACACTGTCGCAGCGCGTTCAAGCGTCCACAGTGTTGCCTCACAGCAGAATCATTGAAACTCAGAGCGATGTTCCAGCCGATCTTGTTGTCGCTCCGTATGTAGTGATGACTAGTCGAGTGGCGCGACCTCGTGCTGAAATGCGAGTTGGTCCAGGGTCGCAATTTGAACTATTAGATTTATTTTTGTCGCGTGACACTGAAGTAGTGATACTTAGCCAGCATGGCGTTTGGCGTAAAATTCTTCCCATTCATGATGGCCCTGTTGCCTGGGTTCACAACCAAGCACTTTCTCGTGCTAAGCTAAACACTCACTCAATTCACCTGCGTAGTCAAAGGTTGCCGGTGGTACAGGTCGTGCATGACACTGACAAAGTGTGGCTATACGGTAAGAATTCGTTAGCGTCAGCGCAGGTGCCGCGGGGGTCGATGTTTAGAACTCTCAGGTTGACTGATCATGGAGCTCTGGTTTGGCTCGCGGAAACTAACTCTGTAGTCTGGTTGTCGCGAAAGGATGTTCTATAATGCGAGCACTAATCTTATTAGGGTTTGTTGCCTCCAGCTGTGCCCCAAGCTTAGCTGGTAAATTGCATGGGCATGGTCAAGTGTTTGGTCCAGATGCAAAAGTTAACGTAACCCCGCTTGTCGCATCGGCCTCCGGTCAGCGCCTAAGTACTATCGTATTATCTGTGCGTCCAGATGGAACCTTCGCTACTGAAGAGAAATTGCCACCAGGAGACTGTTTAGTCGAGGCGCTTGTGCCTGGATTTTCAGTGGCATCAACCCACGTAAATCTCGAGGCCGGTGGAAAAAAGATCGATTTAGATCTCAAACCGCTACCAAGAGCCTCTTTGAGAGCTAGCCAAATTCAAAGAACGATTGAGGACGGTCGGGGCGCAGGTGGTGCCAATCTAGCACCACCAAGCCTTTAAATTTATGGAGGTCGCGCATGAAAAGGCAAGTTGCTGTTTGGCTACTGGTTGCTTTTAGCCTGAGTTGTAAGCCAAAGGAGACAACTGTCAGGTTTCATGTAGATGCGCGGACCAACCAAGGTGAACCGGTGCATGCTGCACAGGTTTTAGTGGATGGCAAAGTTATCGGCCAAACGACGAATGAGGGTTCGTACCGTGGCGAGATAAATCTCCCAGTTTCAGTTACAAAGAAGCTCGAAATAAAAAAGGATAGTGACACACACTATTTTGCGCCGTACACCCAGACTTTCGACGTAAGTAGTATTAGTCCGCAGGAGGTTACGGTTGCTGCAGTACTATACTTTGTGCCGAAGCCAAGCCCCGAGCCTGCAAAGCCACTAGCCGGCCCGCCGGTAACAGCAGCTGGAGCGGTTGACGAGGCTATGACTGCTGTCACGACCGATAATGGCACCGAGAGTAGAGCCGAATCAGGCGAAGATCGGGTCACAGACACAGGGATTGTACATCAGGCGAAGTCTGGAGCGGACAGCACTGAATCGATCGTTCCAAAGGTTGACGACCAAATATCTACCCAGGCTATGCCAGTGGATTCACAATCCACAAAAATTGTACAAGCGCCATCTGATGTTCCATTTTTGGTCACTATACATGTCGTCGCCGGTGCAAATCCTCTCGCCGGTGTCGATGTTACGGTGGGTGAAGAAGAGGCAAGCCAGCTGAAGGCAGGATGTACCACAAATCCGAGGGGCCGATGTGTTATTAGATTCAACAAGAAACCGAACGGTGAATTGAATTTTGTCGCAACAAAAAATGGTTTCAAAACTGGTGTCCTTAAACTTACGGATGGTCCCCGCGATAAGATCAGAATCCAACTTGAGCAGGGGCGCACTCTCGACGTTTACGCAGTGACCGAGTCTTACGGGCATGTCTATGGGCTCGAGGACGTCGAAGTGCATGTTAGAGGTAAGTCAGTTGGTAGTACGGATCGCTTTGGTCGGCTGTCTCATGTGTTCAACGGCAAAGGTGACGAGCTGATACAAGTGGGTCTCAAGCCGGATTCCTATATACCAGAGAATTTTGAGACAGATTTTGTAGCTTCCGATCAAATGACATTAGTTAAATATTTTGCATCGCTTGAACCACCGGCAGCTAGAATCGCGGTACTTAATTTGGTTGTCTCAGGAGGCGCAAATGGGTCTAACATCGGTAAGCGCATTAGTGAGGTGACGCGACTTGTCGATACCTCGATTCGCAAGCATATTTTTGGTTCTATGGCATTTAAAGAGGTGCCGCTTGAGCAAGTTGAGCAAAAAGCAAAGAAGATCGCCACCGATATCAGGACCATTGGCAAGCGCGGATGGAGAAACACAGACCTAAATGCGATTATGGACGCGGTTATTCAGCCAAATTTGGTGATGGGACCGAGGCCTATACTTGAAATGAGTGTCCTCAGTAGCGAGGGCAAAGTTATAGCTGCCGCTAAAGAAGAGCTTGCGTCCATAGATGATCTAAACGCATTGGATAAAAATATTGCGAAGATTGCGGAACGCATAGATCGCGTCTTCCCATTCGAGGGAGCTGTGCTTAAGAGAGATGGTGACAACGTCGTCATCAATCTAGGCCGTACTCAGGGATTTGGCATAAAAGTTGGTGACCAATTTGATCTCTATGGAGCCCAATCGGAAAAACTCGGACGTCGCCAAAATTTTGGAAGAATTGGCACGCTGACTGTCCGTTCAGTACAGGAGGACTCATCACTGTGCGGCATTAATCAATTATTGCCTCGCACTACCGTTGGACGCGGTGATTTAGTGAAACTTCGAGGTCGTAAAATCCACGAAGATCGCACGGCTGAAATTCGAGTTTTTGACGGTCATGGTACAGGTGTAAATGCTGTAGCTCAGGCAAACGTTTATTTAAATGATGACTGGCTAGGAACCACGGACCATGAGGGCAAATTAGCTTTACCCAAATCTGCGAGCGGGAATTTAAAAATTGTCAAAATTGGATTCAATGAATTTCAAAATGCTATCGCCGCAAATAGCCAAAGCCCAGTCGTTGTCGCCATGCAGAGACAGAGTGCAGTACTTAAAGTTGATTCGAAACCAAGTCGAGCTACCGTTAAAATAGATGGCAACGTGGTCGGTGTCACGCCTCTCGTTACGCCGATTTCTGTACACAGCGGATTTGTCAAGTTAGAGCTCGAAGGCGTAGCCGGTTACAGACCGTACAAAACGGTACTCGAACTTGATCAAGGCGCCCTTGAACTTGTGGGTGACGAGTCCATAACTCTTGAGCCTGACGTTAGGTCGTTGGCCATTGAACTGCTGAAAAACGGCAAGCCAGAGGATGCAATTGCACGTCTAAATACAATTAAACCCGAACAATCAGACTATCTGATAGCTAGGCATGAGATAGGCGAAATTTATCTCAACTCGCTAGATCAACCTGCCAAGGCAGCCGCTGCATTCGGAGAGGTCACCTCTAATGAAGCGGCAAAGCAATTCAACGATAAGAGATTCGTTCCCTCTCACATTAATGAGGGCATAGCACTATTTGCGACCGCTGAGAAATTAGCTGCAGAAAATCCGGAAGCAGCCAGAGCTCACTACCAAAAGGCTCTTGAGGTTTTGGATCGAGTCATGCCTTTCCTGCGTTTTGTTGCAGCTAAGGACTACCCTCAAGCCGTCCATAATGTTGATTACCATCGGGCTCTATGTCGTCATCGTCTATGGACAGTGACTCAAGATCCCAAACTCCTAGTGGAAACTGTTCGAGGCTGGCGCAATTACCTAGAAGGTAGCGCACGCACCATCCCAATGAGCGAAGATGCTAAAACCTATGTTGGTAATGCCGAGGTTTTTCTGAAACAAGCGTCAGCCCAGCTTGGGGGCGCGCGTGGTTCGATGAGGCAATAGGCGGTGAGGTCCTGCGCAAAAGCTAGGAAGCATTCGATTCACGGGTTTTTGACCGGTGCATTCATAGCTGTTGTTCTGACGGCCTGCCATTTTAAACTTGGCGACAGCCGCGTCACGGAGCCAGACGCAGGTGTGCCGCTTGAGGGGTTTATTGCTAAAGACGGTCAGTATTTCCCGCGTTTTGTTGCGCATTTTTTCGCCGGGTCAAAAACCTTTGCCAAGGTTTATCCGAAATTAAATGAGGCAAGACAAGGCGTAGTCTTGATTGAGGTAAAGCAGCTCAATAGTGCGGACAATAAGTTCAATGAAGCCAATTTAAGTTGGTCGGCAGATGGCGTGTATTTAGGTTATGAGATCCTGGTAGATGGTTTTCGTAAAATCATGCTCAAGGATCTAATTGGTAATTATTCGCGTGAATTGCAGGTCATTCCCAAGGGGGCCCAGGATTTTCTCGACGGCATGGTTCCTCGCTCAGTCCAGTCCTACAACGCAGGTTTGAGATGGTCCTCTGACTCGACGCGTTTTGCATTTATGTCCAATGGAGGCATTGGCGAGTACAGCATTTATGTTGGTGCCGTCGGAGCCAAAGAGGAGTCAGTTGGTCGCAGTAAGAGCAAGGATGGATATGCAACCTGGAGTCCCCGCCGTAATGAACTTGCTTTCGTAAGTGCCAGATCCGGTCGTGGTGACATATTTTTACTTAATCTCTCCGACAATTTGCTGAGTCGTCTGTCCGATAGTGAAAGTGTTGATATATTTCCTGAATGGTTTCCGTCGGGTGATGCGTTAATCTACTCTTCCGGTGATGCGCTGATACACAATCTAAACGTCGTTCGGAGGCATGGGGAGACGTGGCAGCGCCCCTTTCCTTTAACCGAGTCTGGTGCCGATCATCTTCGGCCTACGGTATCCCCTGATGGTCGTCTCGTGGCTTTCTATCTGCAGCAGGAATCTAAGTCCGATACACAGCCCGGAAGGTGGGATATTGCTGTCGTTCCGTACGTTGAGGGCCGAACTTATTCTATTAGCGAGCTCCAAAGTATGTTGATCGCCGAAGATGTAGTGATCGACCTTAACACTGGACCAGCATGGTCTCCCGACAGTCGTAAGGTGTTTTATGTGAAGCATGATGTCTCCGTCGCTAATCCAATTTATGCCTACGATATAGCCAGTGGGAAAAGTTATCTTTTCAACACGAATACGCGAATGAATCGGGATCTTCTCATTTCGCGCCTTGGTATTCTTAGCTTCCGCGCACAGGTTGGCGCATGGGACAGGGTGTTCTTGGCACTTACAAATCAAGGTGCTCAGATCCAGCAACCTGTAGTGAGCACGACTCCAATTCGCTACCTTCATCATTTTTAGTTAGGGGCAGTTATGAGATTTGTACATTTTATATCGCCTTTTTTGGCGGCTGCTGTCGTGATGATCATGGGTTTGCCTGGTCTTGCTAGGGCAGCGATCGATACATTGAGCTACGGTGAGACGACAAGATTGGAGGGCCTCGATCCCTATACAGCTCCAGAGGCAGCAGGCCAGAGACTTGGAGACTTGCTATTTGACTCCCTGTTGGAGCTCGGGCCCGGTGAATCGTATGCGCCGTCCTTAGCGAAATCCTGGAAGATTCAGGATGGAGGGACAGCAATAAGTCTAACTCTTCGCGACGATGTTTATTGGCACGATCAATCGGAAAAAACCGAAATCACCACTAAATTATCGGCAGAAGACGTTATTAACACAGTGAGATTAATCACCAACCCAGGCAGCGAGATCCCGAACAAAGAAAGATTTTCAGCGCTGAAGAGTGTTGAAAAACTTGGTCCTAACCAAGTCATCATACGGCTTAATAGAGCGATGACTGATCCTCTCCGGTTGCTGACATTTAAAATCCTTCCCTCACACATACTTGGCAACACCGCCTTTTTAAGCAGAGCGAGTGAATTTGCTCGACGTCCGATCGGCACTGGTCCCTACACCTTTGTAAAGGCGACGGGTGGCGGTGAGGTTATGCTATCGGCTAATCAACGTTATTTTAGAGGGAGGCCTCAGATAGCTCAGGTGGTAATGAAAGCTTACGCTGATCAAAATGTGATGGCGCAGTCCTTAATGTTTAATTCGTTGGATCTGGTCACCTATGTCAGTCCGCGGGATTTGGGTGAGCTTCTGGGTGATAATAAGCTCGTGGTCGTACCCTACGATGCACTATCGTTTTCATTTTTTGCGATGAATACATCTCGGGGAATATTAAAAGACAAACGAGTGCGGCTGGCCTTGAGTCAGGCTATTAACCGTCAAGAGATGATCGACGCGTTTTTTCAAGGGCGTGGACGCCTCATTTCTGGTCCTCTACCCCCGACCTCGTGGGCATATAATTTGGATGTTAAGCCGGTTGCCTATGATGTTTCTCGAGCCAGAGCCATGCTTCAAGCCGCGGGTCTGCGCTACAAAGATAACAAATTATTCACCGCATCTGGCGAGCCGGTTACGTTGAATTTTGCCGTACCTCTCGCCGGTGAGAGCGAGATGATAAAGCGCGTTGTATTGGCTTTTCAAGGTTACCTTGAAGCAGTAGGAGTAAAGCTAGATCTCAAATTCATGGACTGGGTAGTCTGGAAAAAGAAGGTGATCGGCGAGCACGACTACGACGTTACAATTGCGTCCTGGTCCTTTGATGATGCCAGCAATATCACAAGTCTATTCCATAGTTCGAGCGCGAAGCCTTGGGGTAACAATTTCGTGATGTTTAGGAATTCCGAGGTAGACAGCCTATTAACCGAGGCAGAAGCGACCAACGACTCCGACTTGAGAAGAGCCATCTATCATAAGCTTCACGCCGTCTTGGCCGAGGAGGCGCCTTACGCCTATCTGTGGACACTTCAGCATCATGCTGCCCATCAGCAGCGGCTTAGTGGAGTTCAGGTGGAGCCTTTTGCATTCTTCAAGCATGTGTTGGCGTGGCGTATGGAGCCTATAAATGTCCAAAACTGAAACAGCCGCACCATCTGCTACGGTCGATGACAAGAAAGATAGTCGTTCGCGTGTGGCCGAGATGCTTCAAGGTCCACGCAAGAAGCGGAAGAGTTACGTGTTTTTTGCTTTAAGCAAAGACCTTTCAGTTGATCTCGGTGGTCAGCTTGAGAGTCTAATAAAGAGCAATTTTAAACATCTAGGGGTTAGTCGACCTCAAAACGCCGAGGAACTCAAGCGTGGGTTCGCTCGTCAGATTAGTTTAATGGTTTACGATGACGAGTTTTTACCAGGAGATGAAGGCCTAGCATTACTAAAATCCATGAAAATGAGAGCTAATGAGGCATCGACACCGATACTTTTTTTGACTCGCGATCCTGGAGCGCTAATTGAGAATTATTCAAAGGTGCTGGCCCCATTTCAGGAAAATGATGATTATCTTGACTATCGGAAGATGACTAACGCAGAGATTTTCAATCGTGTGCGAGTGGCTGTCACATCTGGTAATAAGAGGCGTAGTCGACGCTATCGGTCCAATATCGAGCTGTCATATTCTTTGTTAGGTAGTGAGACTGAGTACAAGGCCAAGATTTTCGACCTTAGTATGCATGGAGCCATGATTAGAGACGAGGGTGGTCGTATTTTTCATGATGCTGAGCAGCTTAGGCTAAGCATTCCGTTAGGTAGGATGGCAGAGTTAGCCGATGGGGAATTTTTCAAGTTATCTGGTAGAGTGCGGCGAACTTTAATGATTGGAAAAGAAGCCGGAATCAGCTTTGAGCATTTAACGGAAGAGAAAGGTCTCATGCTGGCTAGGATTATCACAAGCCTTGCTAACGCGCAGAACGCCCGTCGGCCCCCATCCCTAAAGATTGGCTGAACCCATGGTTGGGAATGAAAAGCTAGTTGATTTGATAGAACTTTGCCGGCTTAGCACTGCTGCCGGTGAGGCCGCGATGCAATGGTATAAGAGAGGCGACATCGCAATTTCTGCCAAGCATGATCTATCGCCGGTAACTGCGGCGGATCTGGCGGCTCATAAAGTTCTAGTTGACGGACTCCCCCGCTTGCTTCCTGGGGTGCCAATAGTGTCCGAAGAGGGCGATGTAGATGCGAAGCACAAAATGAACACTGTGATGACCGAAGACATTTACTGGCTTATCGACCCACTAGACGGGACTCGAGACTTCCTTTCGGAGACCGACGATTTTACTGTGAATGTGGCTTTGATGGTACACGGAGTACCGAGAGTGGGTTGCGTCGTGGCACCCGCGAGATCACAAACCTATGTGGCTGATTCAAGTAGCGGCGCTTTCCAGGTAACTACTGATTTTAAAAGCCTTCTAAAGTTGCAGACTCGAACAGCGGATCCATCACAGCTTGTTTTCCTAGTGAGTAGGTCGCATCTTAAGGGTGAGGATCAAGTGATTCGCGGCTCTTATCATAATGCGCAAATTCAAAGGGTCGGCAGTGCTTTGAAATATGCGCTGATTGCTGCAGGCCAGGCAGATATCTCCGTGCGTAATTCACCAACCAGCTTATGGGACACAGCTGCCGCGCAATGCGTCCTTGAAGCTGCTGGTGGTCAAATGCTGCGATTTGACGGCACGCCAATTACATACCGAACAGGCCGACTGATTAATCCACCTTTTATTGCGGTAGGAGATGCCGCAATCAATTGGCAAAAAATAACTCAAAATTTGGCTAATGGCTGACTTGTTGATCTCGGAAGATCTAGTCAGCGGGATCTGCCAGTTCGGTTTCCCCTGCGATCACTGCCTTTAGATAGCGGATCACGGTCTGCCCCTGAATGGTGCGATACCATGTTGGATCCATGTAGGGCATATCACCACTTTCGATAGATTGTAGGATGAGGGCAGCATCGCGGTTGACCTGTAGAGGCGTATTAAGCTGGATCCCCCCACGGTGGTTTCCGTCTTGATGACAGCGTCCGCATGCACTTTTTAGAATTCTATGAACTACGGGAAAAGTTGGTGCCGACGCCTCTTCCGTCTCCTCTACAGTAGTCGCCATGGCCTGGTACGATGTGCCAACTAGAGCAACCGTGAAAAAGAGCGACCTAGACAAAAATTTCATCCGACCAAGAAGTCTCAGCATGATCATTCTCCACTTTGCATCAGTCTTTCCATCACTTGAATCAGGTGCTGGTGATAGCTGTGAAGGTTTTTCTCGCGTTTTTTCTCGTCGTCACTCCACTTTGGAGGGACTAGAGGTTCACTACAGTAATGAGTAAGCTTCACTGGCCGCGGTATAGGCGTATAGCCAAGACCTTTAGCTAAGAATACAGGAACTTTGTAGGTCTTGTAAAACCAAGCGGTCAAATGCGAGGGGTAGACGTCGTATAAGTCATCGGCCTTTGGACAAGCTGCAAGTATGATGGGCGTTTGCGTTTTCATAGCTAATCGACAGAAGCCGATCCGATGATCCCAATTGATTTTATACTTCTCTTGGGATGGGCGAAGTGCCTCGCGCATGCCACCTGGTGCTACAGTGATTACTTCGCCGGCATTCAGAAGCTCTTCAGCAGATTCCTGGTTACCCTTAACCGCGCCGAAGTAGTTGGCTGCGATGGGCCCTACAAGCGGGACCTTAAAAAATAGCCGATCAACCAGTGGGCGGGGGATAATCCCGCGTTCAGTATACATTGCAGTCATGAGCAGGGTGATGTCGTAAGTCGCGAGACTATGATTAACTGCCACGATGGCACTGCGATTATTAGGGATATTTTCGATCCCGACCACCTTGTGCTGGTGGTATTTACGCGCGGTCTCCATCGCTTGCGTGATGACCTTTAAGAAGGTTTCATGCTGTTTTGCCGGATTCAAATGCTTATCCTACCCGAAAAAGTGCACTGTCCAGGGCCAGCCAGAAGAACCGAGTCGCCTTTACTCTCCTGTTTTACGTAAAGTCTACCTCCAGGCATATCAACTATAACCCAATTTTCTCTCTCAAGCAGGCCTGTGTCTAGGGCTAGGGCCGCAACAGCGCAAGCGCCGCTGCCACAGGCCATGGTTTCCCCGGCTCCTCGCTCCCAAACAAAGACCTGATAGCCTTCAGAAACCTCTTGGCCAAGTTCCTGAGTTGCACGTAGCTGGTCTCTTGAGCTTAAGACTATCGGCTTCGCAAGATGCACATTCATGCCGTCCCAGGAGCTTCCTTCCTGCAGGGCAGGTCCAACCCTCAACATTAACTCACGTGATGCTCGATCAGTATTGATCACGATGTGGGGATTGCCTATCTCGCAAGCCCCCATGTCGTCGCTCAAGCCGTTTATTTGTAATTCGCCCGCCAGTTTATTCACGGCAGCCACGGCGTGTTTATTCCAGGCAACCTGATGATTCAGCAGCGGGCTCCCCATGTCCACAATCACCAAGGGTTGAGAGTGGCGACCGGTAGCAAAACGGCAGCTAAGATTTTCCCCCTCTACCAAAAAATTCACCATTTCAGGTAGCTCTTTGGGATTGCCGTGCTCCTCGTGGCGCTTCCGTACACTGAGGGCAGCACAGCGTAGACCGTTGCCGCAGTTTTTAGCGATTGAGCCATCGCTATTTATGATGGTTAACCCATACGGCGTCAGATCTTTGGGGTTTTTGGTTCTGAGTACTAATACACCGTCGGCGCCAACTCCGGTATGTCGATGGCAAATACCCTGGGCTTGGCGTTTGATACTGTCTAGGACTAAATCACCATCAACATCGCTAATCCAAAGAACGACGAAATCGTTCATACAGCCATGCCATTTTTCAAAATTGAGGAGCATGATCGACCCCTATGGTTCGTCAACTAGACGGTAGCCACGTCCACGAACACTAACAAGAAATTGCGGCTTACTGGGTTCGGTCTCAAGATAGCGGCGAAGTCTTACGATGAAGTTATCGACGGTACGCGTCTCAATGTCTCCCTTCATGCCCCAAACAGTATCAAGTAGGTGCTGCCGCGACAGGACCCTCCTTGGGTTCAGCATGAATTCCTTCAGAACGTCAGCCTCAAGAGCTGTAAGGGTGTGTTGCCCGGTGGGAGTCTGAAGAAGTAGTAAATCGGTGTCGAGTCGGAAAGGGCCGCAGCTAAGTATTTTGTCTTCATCACCTGGTGCAGTGGATGGTTGAAAATAACCAGACCTCTTAACCATCCGCTTAACACGTAAAAGAAATTCCTTCAGATGAAACGGCTTAGTGATGTAGTCGTCCGCCCCTGCTTCAAAGCCACGTAACCGGTCTTCTTCTTTACCAAGTGCCGTAAGCATTAAGATATGGGTCTGATCATCTGTCTGCCGGATATTCTCCGCTACTTCAAAGCCATTAAACTCCGGAATCATCACATCTAGTATCACTAGGTCAAAGGGACCGTCATTGTGGAACTTTTCAATAGCTATCCGTCCATCAACTGCAGGCACTACCTCATAACCCTCAACCTGTAGGTTAAATTGGAGGTTGAAAGCCAAGTTCGGCTCGTCTTCGACTAAGAGGATTCTTTTCTTGGCCTCGCTCATTGCTGCTCCGTGGATGCTCTGTCTGTCAGCTAAGCTTTTTGATCAGTTGGTAATGAGACGTAAAAGGTGCTACCCGTGCCGCTGCCAGCACTCTCGGCCCATACCCGTCCGCCCAGCACACGGACTGCAGATTTTACGATGTAAAGGCCTAACCCTGTGCCGGGAATAGCTTTCTTAACAGCGGCTTCGCCGCGACGGAATAGCTTGAATAGCCGTTTCATGTCTTTCTTGTCTAGTCCAATACCTTGATCCTGGACATATATGAAGACTTCAGGACCCATCTGGTCAAAGCCGATTTTTATAGGGGACTGGCGAGGAGAATACTTAATTGAATTTTCGATCAAGTTGTTGAGTATCAAGCTAAGCGCCATTTTGGACGCACGTAAGGTAAGCCCTGGGGGGCAATCGATCGATAGACGAGCTCTTAAATCAGGGTCCATATAGGATAGTTTGTCGACTATTTTGTTTATTAAATCATCCATCGGCACCACGGAGGAAGCATCGTCAAAACTCAAAATTCCGCGGTCTAAGCGTCCAGCCACAAGTATCTGATCAATGAGACGTCGCAAGCGATCAATGTCGGAATAGATCATGTCAGCAATGCGAGTGCGAGTCGGTGGATCAAGTTCGTGGGTCATCATGGTTTCAAACGCTAACTGAAGGCTCGCCAGAGGTGATTTCAGTTCATGAGTGACGCTTGAAACGAAGGTACGCTGTTGCCTGGCTGCAGAGCTCTGTCTTTGTCCGGCGACAAATAGAAGGATGGTGCCGACCAATAGCACCCCAAGTAGGATGCACCCCACCACCAAGATAGCGACAGTGATCTCAGTGCTAAAGTATTCCTGGCCAAACCGTTGAGCCAGTGCCCCAATCTCAGCACGCTCGGTTACAAACCAAATCACCCAAATTAAAGTGATCGCTAGCCAGACTACTTGCAGAGATACAAAGATAGTGATTGGGTGCGTTACCCAGCTAAGCCGCTGTAGTAGTCTAGACCATCTTTGCAATATCCAGCGCCACATCATTTAACTCTTGGCGGCTAATTTTTCCCAAGTCGACCTGTCAACAAAGGCAGGTTTTACCAACCAAGCACCACCGTCGACTACTAAGATTTCACCTGTGATGTAGGATGCAGCACCTGAGGCCAAAAATACAGCCGCATGAGCTATGTCCTCTATACTTCCCAGCCGACGAAGCGGCACCTCACTCGCAATTTTTTTATCGGCACCCATAGGAGCCAGACGGCGCATACCCTCGGTATCGCCAATGGCACCGGGAGCGATGGTACACACTCGGATGCCGTATTCGCCCCACTCGCAGGCTAGGTTCCTAGCTAAAGCATCGATCCCGGCTTTTGCGGCCATCACGTGTGACTGCATAATGGTGCCTTGGTAGTGCAAGGTGGCCGAGATATTTAGGATGAGGCTATCGTTGGCTGCTTTGAGATAAGTAAAAGCAGCGCGTGACATATTGAAGGTACCCAAGAGATCGATGTCAATTACGGTTTTGAACCCGTTGGAGCTCAATTTTTCAGTTGGGCATAGAAAGTTTCCGGCAGCTCCATTGAGCAGGATATCTAGCTTGCCATACTGCGAAATGGTTGCGGCTATGGCCCTCTCTGCGTGACTGTAATCACGGACATCTCCAGCGACAAAAGAGGCGTCGATTCCCTGCTTGGCAAATTCTGCACAAGCCTCTTTGAGAACCTCTTCACGGCGCCCCATCAGCATCAATTTGGCGCCATGCTTACCAAGGGACCGAGCAATCCCATGGCATATGCCGGTGCCACCGCCGGTAATCAACGCTACCTTGCCGACCAGTACATCCTGACGAAACGGTGATTGGGCCATGGTGTATCGCTCCTGTATTTCAGTGGTAGACGTAAAATTCAAAGTCGTCTGTACTGACCTCACGCTTGAGCCTTAGGGCGGCGTTCAGTAGGTGATTGGTGCCATGATTGCCAGTTAGCAAATAGATTTCACGCACCCCTATACCGCGCAAGACTTTACGCAAGACCGAGAGCAGGAGAGACATCTGGGGGTCAGACCCTATCGCTTCGGGGGCAAGATAAATTCCTAGGCGGCTCGGTGCCCAAGGTGTCAGTGTTGCGTGCATGCTGGTTAACCAGCTTTCTAGGCCATGAGTGCCACTATCGTCGGGCACTGGCATGAGCACTAGTCCTCTAGGGCGCTCCGCATCGGAATCGAATAGGACGACCGGACCAGATTCGCTAATGCCCTCGGTCGCAGCCTTTTGCAGTAGATCATCAGTGCCAATTTCCCTCATGAGCTCGAGGGGATTGTGTCGGCCAAATTTAGTGATACCGAACCAAAAATCGCATTCGGAATCACTGGCGCTACGGATGATATGGGTAGTCACCCGGCGCCCTGGGTCAACATCGACCGATGGATTATGCTCATTGCCGGCTTGGTCAGGTAAACCGAGGGCCGGACTTTTCGCGTCGGTGCCTTCGATCATGGGATCACTCATGCCTCACTCCTACCAGATGTACTCTGGTAAGATTATCCCACTGGCGTCGATTTGGCGATGCGATCGAGCAACCCATTGACAAATCGGCCGGACTCCGCAGAACCAAACTTCTTGGCTAATTCGATGGCCTCATTTAGGACTACCCGCTGAGGGGCGGCCGCAACCAACAGCTCGAACGTAGCCAACCGCAGGACGTTACGGTCGATAACAGACATACGTTCTAGCTTCCAGTTGGTTGATACCGTTTGAATGAGGGTATCAATTTCCACTGTGCGCTCAAGCGTCCCGCGAGCTATCTCACGGACCTCTGCAACATGACTCACTGGAATTTGCTGGTTGGCGACAAATCCCTGAAAATGACTGTCCGAGAAGAGATAGAGCTTTTCCATCTCGGATTGGTACAGGAATTGAAGAGCGTATTCTCGCGATTTTGTTCTAGTGTGTGTACTCACCGGCGTGCAAGCTCCGCCAGACGTCCCATGGTCTTCACCATGCTAAGGGCCGAATGAGCCGCATCTACGCCTTTATTACCACCTTTAATACCTGACCGTGTTAGTGCCTGTTCGACCGTGTCCGTCGTCAGTACGCCAAAGATCACGGGTACCCCGGTATCGATACCGACTCGCTGCAGACCAGCGGCTGCTTGGCCAGCCACTAAGTCAAAGTGTGGGGTGTCGCCTCGGATTACTGCACCTAAGCAAATAATCGCGCCATAGGTCTTGGACCTAGCGGCTTGTGCAGCCACGGTCGCTAGTTCAAATGCTCCGGGAACCCAAAGTACGTCTACTTGGCCTTGGTCGACGCCGGCCTCATGCAGGGTGTCTTGAGCTCCGCTAAGTAGTGATTTGGTGATGGTGTCATTAAAGCGGCTTACAATGAGTAGAAAGCGTGCGGCCATATCAGAGTCCTTATGCAAATTATTATAATTATGTCAGTTCGTTTGGAATTTCGACAGTCCCCACCAAGTCGAGCCCAAAGCCGACCAGGCCCTTTAAAGGCGAGGACTGGGTGCGATGAACGCGCATACGCCGCACCCCAAGCGCCCTCAGCACCTGCGCACCCACACCGAGTTGGCGAGGATCCATGGGAGCATAATTTGGCTGACTACCAACGAGGCTCCCTGCCTCGCTAGTTCTAGTCAAAAGCTCAAAATCTGCCGCTAAGCCGGCCTGAGCGTCGGGCTGTGTTAGGTAGATGAGCACAGCGTGCTCGGCATCTCGCAAAAGCTTTAGCGAATAATCCAACCGTAGGCGGCTAGTGCCTAGATTTACCCCAAAAACGTCTTGAAGTGGTCTCTGCCTGTGGACGCGAACCTCAGTCACGTGATCATCGAAGTGCTCTCCCTTGACTATGGCAAGGTGGGTCAGCCCATCAATTTCACTTTTAAATAGTACGCTTTGGAAATCACCGTAGGCAGTCTTGAGGGGGCCCTTGGCAACCGTCTGGATTAATGGTTCTTGGTCCAAACGGTAGCTGATCAAATCGGCTATCGTGACTATTGGCATATTGTGGCGCTTAGCGAAGCCCTCGAGGTCGGGCATACGTGCCATGGTGCCATCGTCATTCATGATCTCACAAATGACCGCGGCTGGAGCTAGTCCCGCCATACGCACGAGGTCAATTGAGCCCTCAGTGTGTCCTGCTCTTTGCAAAACGCCGCCACGACGGGCCTTAAGCGGGAAGATGTGGCCTGGCACCACCAGATCTTCTGGTTTGGCCGTAGCAGAGGTGGCCACTTTGATCGTCTGGGCGCGGTCGGCAGCGGAAATGCCGGTTGATACACCCTCACGTGCCTCGATACTAACAGTAAACGCAGTCGACTTCGTAGGGAGTCGTTTGCTGCTGTCTTCCATCATCGGTAGCTGTAGCTGATCCACAGCTTCTTCAGTCAAACTGAGACAAATCAGGCCTCGGGCCTCTTTGGTCATAAAGTTGATCTTCTCCGCAGATACGCTGGCGGCAGCGAAGACCAAGTCACCCTCGTTCTCACGGTCTTCATCATCGACCATGATGACCATGCGGCCATTTTTAATGGCTTCGATAGCGAGGTTTACCCTAGAAGTGGCAACGTCCTGAGATGTCATAGAGCTAGCTCCGGTGGAACAGGTCGCGAATGCTAGCAGAGATTTTGGACTAATGCACTGCTTTTTGGGCCATAAATTTATTTTTTAATTTCAGTCGCTTACGGATTTCGACTGGTGAGTCGCTCAAGATACTTACCAACTAAATCGACTTCAATATTGACCCGTTGACCGGCGCATAGACTGCGAAAAGATGTAAGGCTGACCGTCGTTGGAATAAGCATTATTGTGATTTCAGTATGATCGGGGTGATCGTTGACGGTGTTCACTGTAAGGCTAACGCCATCCACGCAAATCGATCCCTTGCTGATCACATAACGACTGAGGGATCGCGAGATCCTGACGCGGATCTCCCAGCCTTCCGCCTGTTTGCCAACCGAGACAATTTCGCCCACGCCATCGATGTGACCCGATACCATGTGGCCGCCAAGCCGGTCCCCGAGCTGAAGAGCACGCTCTAAGTTGACGTCTTTGCCCTCAGTAAGGTCACCAAGGTTGGTTAGGCTCAGCGTTTCACTGCTGACGTCAAATGCCAACATCTGGAACTTATTGCTGGTGACCGTCAGGCAGCAACCATTGACTGAAACGCTGTCACCGACATTCGTTTCGAAGCCTTTGCCGGTATCAATGATTAGTTGAGTGATACCACCCATAAGATTCGCGGCAGCTACTGCAGGTTGTGTGATGGATAGAATTTTGCCCGTGCGTTCAACAAGTCCGGTAAACATCAGTCTTTATCCAGGCTGTGGATCTCTCGCATGAATTCGCTGGGATCCTGAAAATCTTTGTATACCGAGGCAAAGCGGACGTAAGCCACCTTGTCCATACCTTGTAGGTGCCCCATGATTAAGTCGCCAAGTTTTTGGCTTGGGACACTCCGTTCACCTGATTCCTGAATCTGCTTTTCAATGCGAGCGATCATTAAATCAATCTGATCATAGCTGATCGGTCGCTTTTGACAGGCGATTTGAATGGAGCGAAAAATCTTGTCGCGATTATACGGTTCAACTCGACCGTCTTTCTTAGCGACAGAGAAAGCAAAGCTCTCTTCGCGCTCGTAGGTGGTGAAGCGATAGTTACATGCCATGCAGCTGCGCCGCCGCCGCAAGCTACGACCGGCGTCCAAGATCCTACTCTCTAGAACCTTGGTATCATCAAAGCCGCATTTTGGACATTTCACTGCTCACTCCCCTGTCCCATCTCGGCCCTAAGCGGTCCAGGCCGGGTAAAGCGGGAACTTACGCGCTAGTTCCTCGACCTCGCGTCTTAGCACGGAAAGCTTGCTCTCGTCACCGACGTGTTCGAATGCTTGTCGAGTCCAGCGGGCAATATGTTTCATCTCCGCTTGTCTAAGCCCCCGCGTCGTTACTGCCGGTGTACCAAGGCGGACACCGCTGGTAACAAAGGGGCTTCGCTTCTCACCTGGCACAGTGTTTTTATTGGCGGTTATGGCAATCTTGCCCAGGGCTTCTTCAAGCTGTTTCCCACTTACGGGTGTGTCGCTCAGATTGATGAGTACAAGGTGGTTATCAGTTCCGCCTGACACGAGTTTGAAGCCATGCTCCATCAAGCTTTCTGCCAAAGCAGCTGCATTGCGGACCACATCTAGCTGATATTCACGGAACGACGGTTGCAATGCCTCCTGAAAGCAGACGGCTTTCGAGGCAATGATGTGCTCCAAGGGGCCACCCTGAGTGCCAGGAAATACGCCTTTATTGATGTCCTTGGTCAAGGCGTCGTCGTTCCACATGATAACTCCACCGCGTGGTCCACGAAGGGTCTTGTGTGTGGTCGTCGTCACGACATGAGCATGAGGTATCGGGCTTGGATGGAGTTTAGCCGCAACTAGACCGGCAATGTGCGCCATATCAACGACTAGATAGGCGCCAACTTCATCGGCGATTTTTCGGAATTCAGCAAAATCGATGGTTCGTGGATAGGCACTAGCACCCGCAACGATGATCTTAGGTTTGATCTCGTGCGCCTTGGCGCGCACTTCGTCCATGTCGATCAGGTCAGTGCCAGCCTGGAGCTGATAAAAGTGAGATTCATAAATCAGTCCCGAGAAATTCACCTTGGATCCGTGCGTCAGATGGCCGCCGTGAGCCAAATCGAGGCCCAGGATTCGATCGCCTGGCTTAGCCAATACCAAAAACACGGCTGCGTTAGCCTGCGCACCAGAGTGTGGCTGAACGTTTGCGTATTTAGCCTCAAAAAGTCGAGTCAGACGGTCGATAGCGAGTGACTCCATCGCATCAACGACCTCGCACCCGCCGTAGTATCTCTTGCCCGGTAGTCCCTCGGCGTATTTGTTGGCGAGGACATTGCCCATACTGGCTATGACCTCAGTGGAGGCAAAGTTCTCAGAGGCGATCAGTTCAAGCCCCTCCTGCTGCCTCTTCAACTCGGATTCTATCAGCTGATAGACCTGTGGGTCTTTATTAGCCAAAATCTGCCACGGCTTCTGCACGGTATCTCCCTTGCTACCGGCGCTCGCTCAGTGCCTTAGTGATGTCACAGAGTCAGCGAACGCAGAGCTTTTTTTCAATTTCGCGAATTTTCTCTAGGCGGGCTTTGTGCCGATTGCCTTCAAATGGAGTGTCTAGCCATAGGTTTACTAGCTCTGCTGCACGGTGATGGTTGAGGGCGCGTGCACCGAGGCAGATGATGTTGGCATCATTGTGGGCCCGACTCATCTTGGCTGTGAATTCATCCCAAACCGAAGCAGCTCGCACTCCAGGGAACTTATTTGCGGTAATACACATACCAATACCGGTACCGCAAATCAGTACCCCGTAGTCTAATTTGCCACCTGACACATCCGCGGCAAGAATAGCGGCATAGTCAGGGTAATCTACCGACTTATCCGAATCGAAGGCGACCCCGTAATCGACGACATCGAAGTTCTTCATTTTCACGAATTCAGCAATGAGCTGCTTGAGCTCCTTGCCCGCGTGATCCGATGCTATCCCAATCTTGGTTGCCATTAAGTCGGATCCTTATGACTTAGGCGTCTTCAGCCTTTTTAATGAACGAAACAGCGTCGTCCACAGTGCGAATGTTCTCGGCTTCTTCGTCTGGGATATCAACGCCAAAGGCCTCTTCCATCGCCATAACTAGCTCGACGATATCAAGAGAGTCAGCGCCAAGGTCTTCGATAAACTTTGCTTTGCCAATGACGGAGCTCTCTTCAACGCCGAGCTGATTGACAACGATTTGCTTTACTTTTTCTTCGACGGAAAGAGACATGTTGACCCTCCAGTATGGTGCCACGAACATAAATATGGTGGACTTAGCTTTCCTAAAAAACCAGACTCCTCGGTATTTTGCAAGAGCATTCCCATACCTGGAGAGGCTATGCTAGGTAGATACGAGGCTCTAGGACTTACACCATGCCAAACCCAGTTACTAGCGATCAGAAACTGATATCAGCCCCCTTCGTGCTGGCGTCGGATGTTCACATTCAGCATATGTCGGACGAACGGTCCACCTTGCTGCTGGACGTATTGGATCGTCTGTCGCCTGATGTCGAGACCCTAGTTCTAAATGGTGACATCTGCGACTTTTGCTTTGGAGCCAGCTCCTACTTTAGGCGCAAGTTTCAGCCCCTCGGAGCTGCCCTTGAGGGCTTAGTCAATCGAGGTATCCGCGTCTACTTCGTTGAGGGTAATCACGAGTTTCACCTGGAGCGCATTGGCTGGGAAGGCGTCCAGATTGTGCAATCGAGGGATCTTGTCGTCGCTTTAGAGTCTGGCCATAGAATTAAGCTAATGCATGGTGATTTGCTGATCGATGAGCCGCTTTATCGAGCCTTTCGTGCCACCTTGAAGTCACAGTTTGTCCGCCGTACAGCAGCCCTTTTGCCGGGAGCGGGGCTAGATGCATATGCGCTGCGCCATGCGAAGTTTTCACGGGCGCAGGACCGCTACCGGGTTCTCGATCACGCGAGAATTCTCAAGGCATTTTCAGATTGGCTTGCACAAGACGAAGCCCATCACGGCATCATCGGGCATTTTCACGTGCCTTATGCAGAGAAACATCCGCAAAGTGATCGCATGATGGTCAGTGTAGACAGCTGGGATAAACCCAACCTGCTTGTCTTTGCGGCGGGTCAATTCAGTCGGGTTTATTTGAGCGAGCCTGGCGCACCATTTGTAGCGACGCCGGCTCAGTCAATATTTAGCGAAACTAAATGAAATAGCTGAGATTTATGCACCGTCGGCTATTACATTGGCTTAGGTAGCAAGCAACCCGGCTTTTGTAGGTCGACTGCGATACCACTACTGGCAAGGCAGCTATGAAACCAGTAAACCTGCTCACCGTAGCCGATACCCTTGCGCACCACGATTTTGCCTGTGCGATCAACTTCGCATGGGTTGTTACGGGTGCAACGGGCGCCGTTCTCGTTAATAGTATTATTGATACCGATGATCCTGCGGTCGGCGCCGGTGACAATGGGAGCGCCGGATGTGCCGCCAATCACTGCGCAACCATCAGCTGAATACCTGATGGCATCACGAAAAATCCAACCGTCTTCGCGTAGTTCGGGCACGAACCCGTCGATAAAGCACGAGTAAGTCCGCCGCCAGTATCC
>Ga0078894_10000419_pt1 | contig 29296 bp, 26 predicted proteins | sample LauGreSu1BDMLBSD_2_FD_67506 | JGI IMG/M metagenome (GOLD analysis project Ga0078894, IMG submission 67506) | Freshwater lake microbial communities from Lake Michigan, USA - Su13.BD.MLB.SD (version 4) (version 4) | ecosystem: Environmental > Aquatic > Freshwater > Lake | place: Lake Michigan... | reverse complement strand
TCTTGATACCAAGGATGAGAAATAATGTCATACGTTAAAATTTTAGTATCCAGATTTAATTCTTTAATGATAATGTTTAAGAATTGGGTAAAACCTCCTAAAGCGGTTCCAATTTCTAATATTCTTTTAGGTTTTACGTCAGATATGAAGTCATAAAAAATTTGGTAAACATTGTGACTTTGTTGTGACGCATGATTCATAAATGATGATAAACTATCGTTATTCTGTAAATCAGTAAATTTGGTAATATTTTCTTGTATATTCATTTTTTTTTATTTTAAAATCTATTATAAAATATACCACTGACAGTGGTAAAGTTAAAGCAATTAGTTAATATTTTTTGCCATCCGTAATATTCGTATTTCATCTTAGAAACTGACGCTGACATTCCAATCTCAACACCTTCGGCAAAACCCCATAAGTCACCTTTGGTGGCTTTATCACATAGACTCTCCCAAAAAAGAGCAAATGTTTTTAGTTTTTGATTATTTTTAAATATTAAAAATTGTTCGTTTACTACATGTCCATCGTCAAATTGGTTGGTGTTTAGTAGGTCATAAAAATCTCTTTTATGTTTCCAAAATATTAAATCGTCTTGAGTCTTCCCATGACCAATTAGATGAGGTCTCTCAAAACAAAAGTCATATTCATTATTCTCCATAAACGTTAAAACTTGGATAATTTTATCGTGAGAATACCCATCACTTAAAGACCAATCAGCATCAATAAAGATAACATAATCAAAATCCATTTCAGATGAAATTTTTATAGGTAGGTATTTTAAGTTATAATTAAATGAATTTTGAATAAATAATTTAGTGTCTTTATTAATTATAATAAAACTTGTATTATCCGCTTTAATTGTTTCATCATCTGTGACCACAACAAAATGATGTTTGTTGGAGTGGTCATTTAATTGATTAATCAGGTTAAGAACGTTACTCACATATTTTTCCCCAATTGCTATTGTACAAAAAACATATCTCATGATTCAATCATTTTTTCAAGAAACGATAATGTATAATCAAAATCCATATAATCAGGTAATTTATTGTCTAAATAAATTGGTGATTTAATATATTTCTCATATAATTTGTCATCGGAATCTATTTTTTTTACTAAAGTTAAAAAATCGTCTAAATTATCAAAGTCATGTAGATTTATAAAACTTTCAGGGTTAAAACCTTCTTCATAGATAAATTCATTCCCATAAAAAATTGGTACTGCACCACTAAAAAAAGAATGAAATATTTTTTCTTGTAAAATATATGGTGTATTGGTAAAATGGATTGATATATTGAATTTAAACTTCTGAAAAAACTCTATCTTTTCCCGATAACCTAACCCATCCATTCTTCCACTATAAATGTTATTCATCCATTGATGTCTATTTAATGTGTCCTCACCAAACAAGTTTTGTTTCCATGGACCTGAAGAACTAACTGTCTTATATTTACAGAGTTTATCAAAAACTTTTTCTCTAAAATCATTGTGGGATGATTGAGTAATGGAACAAAATCCTGTATTACGATTTTTAATTATATCATAATCCCTATTTGTTGTTAACCAATTAAACGGAGAATCAGTTAAACGAGACTCGTCAAATAAAGTCCAAACATCAAAAATACCTGAAGGTTGTCTTAGATATTTATCATGGTTTATTTTCTGATATCCAATTGACCAATGATTATCTAAATGTAACATTGATTCAAAATCCGCAACTTCTCCAGACACAAATAAAAATTTTTTACTCATATCAAAATGGTCATGGACTTTAGGATTTGTATTTAATTTAGTATCAATTTGATGTTCATTAAAATTAAGATTACTATATATTATTAAATCAGGATTAACCGAATCAATAATAACGTTATATTTTTTTGATAATACAAAAATAAAAAAGTTAAAGTAACTGTGCATACTTTCGTTTGGGAATCCTTGTCGGGTAATTCTAATTGTTTTCATTTAATAAATTAGTTAGTTTGATTGTTTCGTCATTAAAACCTCCATTATCGTGTATGATACATGCAGACGAGTTTATTAGACTTATTTCATTATTATCAATATTAATTTTATCTTTAGAGTTGAATGTGCTAAAGAAAAATTCTTGGTTTTGGTCGATTAAGATATCATCAGATAAAAGGTACTCAATAGTCCATTTCCCTTGGTCATCAATACCATTCTGATATCCTTTCTCAATAATTTGTTTTAAATGGGTTATGATTTTATCCGTTAACCCAAAATAAGTTCCCGAATTCAGATATTTGTATTCGGTTAAAATTGGTTTGTTATCATATAAATGTACATAATTTGTTGGGGGCCATAACCCCTTTTCAGCACCCATAATTATAGGGTATCCTTTAGTGTTAAATTTATCAATTAAATCTTTTGGTGAAGATATGAAATTAGTATCTGTGGCATCTAAAAATAATATGTAATCATAATTACCTAAAATGTAATTCTCAATATACTCAAGTACTTTCACTATTTTATAAAAATAAAGTTTATCGTAATACGACCCTTCAGTAACTAATCCTGAATGTCTAACGATATGAATATCTTGAGGTTTAAAATATTTAATAGCGTTTTTATAAAACGAGGGTTGATAATCTTCTGGATAATCAAACAATGAGGTGATTAAGGCAATTTGGTTCATTTATAATTTTTTAATAAATAAAATATCTTGTTGTATTAACTGATATGTTATTGGGTGATTTATGTCTCCGATGACTTCTACAGGAATAAAACCTAACTTATCCATGAATTCATAAACAAAATCCTTAGTAGGTGCATTTTCATTATATTCAATCAAGGAAACTTCCATTAAGATACCTTTTGATTTTTTAATTAACTCAAGGCCTCCTTTTATTATGTCAAGTTCGGACCCTTGGACATCTATTTTAATCAAATCAAACTGTTTATCTTTAAGTAAAAGTTCTAAGGTTGTTGTTATTTCGTTTTTGATTGTTATTTCATCATCATTAAAAAATGAAGTGTTTTCCCTATAAATTGAATTTCCTGTACATCTTTCTTCATTAGTTCTGGTATAAAATTTTACTTCTTTAACCTCATCACTTAAAAGTGATATTGAATAATCGACACCTAATGTTTGTAAAACAATTTCACACTTTTCATTTCCCTCAATTAAGTAATAATACGAATTAGGAAATATTTGTTTTATCTCGTTATAAAATTGACCTACATTAGCACCAATGTCTAAAACACTATTTGGGGTGAAATAACTTTGTATTCTATCTAAACCCATAATTAATTAAAATAAACAATACCCGTACCTGTTATATGCCCAATATAACTGATGTCAGTTTTATCTTCATCAATTGAATTCCAAAACTCAATCATTTCATTGTTTAGTGTGATGTCATCCAATAATAAAACTCCACGATATCCTATCTCCCTTAAATAATCATGAAATTTTTTTTCAAAAGTTCCGTCATGAAACGTATCCAATAATATAACTTTTGACTCTAAAATTATTGTTCTATATTTCTCATTGAGTATGTCGTCAATAATAAAATTGATATTTGTAGGTAATGAGTTTAACTCTAATTCATTAGAAAGATTAAAGGAATAAACCGTATTTGTTTGATTTGTGGATAATGCTAACGCTGAAGACCCTTTTAACGTTCCGACATCAATTAAAGTTGAATTTGATAAATTATTAGAAATGTGAGTTAATAATCTGTAATGTTCTATTGATGAAGGTGATGTGAAATAGTCTTGATATTCTTTATTATTAATGTATTTAAATCTATCCATGTCAATAGAATCTAAATCATTTTTTGTAATACTTGTTATAAATTTTTTCATATTTTTTTTTCTTAAAAACCCCCGTTAATATACCACCTTCACTATGTCTATTATCATATAAACACTCCACGGTTTCAAAATTGTTTTTTTCAAATAGTTCACTTAATGTGTTTTCATTATAAAAAGCTACATGTTGTGTCCCATCATCAAATGCGTGTTCATACGGAATTGATATAATAAAATATCCGTCATCCGTTAAAGAATTATATAAAGTCTCTAAAACAATATTTACATCTTCAGGGTATATATGTTCTAAAGTATGGAATGATACAATCGTATCAAATGATTTGTCAAAAGTTACATTTAAAATATTATCACAAATAAAATTAATTTTAGTTTCATTTATATTTTTTTTAGTTTGTTCAGCTATTTCTATAGCATTTTCATTTAAATCAAGACCAATAACACTTGTTACATTATTATTTTCACATATTAAAAATGAACAAGAACCGTGATTACAACCAAAATCTAACACCTCACCATTAATTATTTCCGAATATATTGTTAAAATATTACCATTAGGATGAGTCCTCCAACTGTCAGGATTTGGGTCTCTCGTAACATAATTTTCTTTAATTTTGTATCTATCAATCATCATAAATTACCTGTTATTCTTTCACACCACCCCTTAGATTTGCTGTATGGCCAAACAACCCAATATTTTGGTTTATGTGTTGTTTGAAATTCTCTCCACACCTTACAATACCCATCAGGGTCGTTCATCATCATGTTTATTTCATTAATATCCGCATCTTTTCTAAAGATTGTTTCATCTTTTTCATCGTGAAAAGCAACGACCCAAAAATCATAATCTTTTTCAGGTACTTGATGAAAACCAACGTCTATACAATGTTTAAATATTGAAGAGAAACTATTTTCCCATTCTTCTTCTGTTTCATATATTGTTGGATTAGGTGCATAATTTTTATCTAAAGTATACTGTTGTACGGCTCTTTTAGAAAATCTTAAACCTGAATATATTTCATATTCTTTTAAAGTTCTTTCAGTTCCAAAACCATATTTACCCAAGTCAATCATCTCTTCACCATCCATACCAAACAGTTGTCTATTTAATCTATGTGAAGTTTCATTCTTTTTAAACCATTCCTTATCATCATCCCATTGTTTTGTTCTACCTTTACGAGTATATTCATGCCAAATTAAGGTTTTATGAGGATGGAATAAGTCATAACCGTGAGTATATGCCCTTACCGCGATTGATATTTCTTCTCCGTGAAAATAATATTCAGGATTATGTTGAACTTCTTTTGAAAACTCGCCTAATGTAAAACAATAATGGGCAGAATAGAATCTTGCGGTTACAGGTTCTTTTAAATCTTTCCAACCTGGTATTGTTTCAGGTAAGAAAAATACCGCACCTTCAGGAATAAATCTATCAAAAACCATTCTCCAAGGGTCATTTGCTCTACCTTTAGGGTCATTATCTGGGTCAAATGAAGATACGTATCCTGTCAACAAAGGTTTTTTAAAACCTTTCTTCTGTAACTTTTTAATCATATCAATCATCTCAACATCCCAATTTGGCGCAAACCTCATATGAGAGTCAATCTGTAATGTATATTTTTCATTCTTATATAATTGTTGAACTTGGTTTCTTGCCCAACAAACTCCTTTTGATTCGGTGTATAAAACATTCAAGATTCGAAATCTTTTATCTTTTTCATATTCCGATAAATCATCGAATTTATCGTCAGGATGATATTGTCTACAAATTCCTAAAACTAAATTTTCGGGTTTCTTAGCATTCTCCAACATACTTTTTATTGTTGGGATTAATTGGGGGTCTCGATAAGATGCTATTTGAACAAATATTTTCATTTATTTTTTTAGTATAAAAATAAATTAAATATGTGAAATATGAATAGAATTTTTTAAAAATTATGGACAAACACCTGATACACAAGGAGAACCTACAGTTGCAGAGCAACTTGTAATAATAACCGGATTTGAACCGCAAAAATATAATGTTAAACCTGGAGATATTGATATTGGAGGTACGGTAACTCCTGAGCAGTTTGTATAATAAAAACTACCTGTAAATATTGTTGAATTGGTAACGGTTATACATTTACAGTTTGAAGGTGTTGGTGTTGGGGTGGGAGTTAATGTTGGAGTTGGAGTTGGGAATAAATCGCACGTGTATAGTTTAAATATTTCACATCCGCTATTAACGTCAATAATTTTAACAATGACCGAATCGGCGTTCTCAAAAGAGATTGTTGCCGGAGGTGGATATATGTTAGGTAATGATGATGGTAAATAAAAAGATTGTGTTGGGGGAATTGTTACCGATGGTAACATTAAATAACAATAAGTTAGTGTTATATCACAAAGGTATATGTCATATAGACCCGTTCCTGTTACTCCTGAAATTTCTATTAATTGCATTTGTTATAAATATTTTACCAAGCGGTTATTATTACAATTCCATTACCTCCTCTACCTCCCGCGGAGGCTAAACCACCCGAAGCGGTGTATCCTCCACCTCCTCCTCCTCCACCTGAGCCGTAAGAACCATTACCTCCGGCACCCGCGGTTGTTGTGGACGAACTCCTACCTCCCGCCCCTCCTGTTGATAAAAATGGTAATCTATTACCACTTAAATATAAAGGCAAGTTTGTATATCCATTACTACCTGTTAGCGATGTTGGAGTTCCCCCACTAATAGTTGAAATATATTGATTTCCTAATATATTTCCGTTTTTTGTTATTGCTCCTCCTGATGTCGTTCCTCCTCCACCCGCACCTCCACTAACAATAGATACTAATGTAACATCATTGGCAACATCTGTTAAACCAGAACCATTACTACCGCTTTGTCCCCCAATAAATGTTGGTAAACTTAAACTGGCAACAATATTATTAACCGGACTTGTTAATGAAAACGCGGTCGCCCCTACACCACCAGCACCACCAGAAGATGAATGTGTTCCCCCTGAAGCACCTACAGTTCCGCTAGCCAAAACAATTGGATTTGTATTTGAAATTAATGAAGATGTTGTTGAACTTGGATAAAGTGAGACGTAAGATAATCCTCCACCTAAACCATTCGTTGCGGTTGCGGCTCCACCAGGATTTCCACCCTCACCCCCAAGACCTACCTGTACGTATAAAATATCCGGTATGGTACTTGCGATAAACAATCCTAAGCATATTGACGATGAACCTCCACCCCCACCTCCAGCACCATTACCGCCCTGTCTACCTCCACCGCCTCCACCTCCTCCACCTATTAAAAACATACTAACGAAAGAACAATTTCTTGGTTTTCTCCAAATTTGCCAATTATCAGAACCCGCAGCATAAAACACGTCTATGTTATTATCAGTATTGGGTAAATTAAATAAATCTATCATAAAAAAATATTACCAACAATTAATTATTACTAAGCCATCACCACCTCTACCACCGGCACCGGAAGTTCTACCGATAGTTCCTTTACCTATCGCACCTCCTCCTCCACCTCCACATCCATAAGAACCATTACCACCATTACCTCCCGTGGCAACTCCCGAGGTTTCAAAATAAGACGCACCCCCACCGGCACCACCAATAAAATAAACTCTATTTTGAGACATTGAATTCAATGAGGGTAATTCGTATGTAGGACCGTTATTTCCGTTACCTCCGCCAATAACACCACCGGTGGTTCCTGAAACATCTCCTGGTGCGGTTAAAATGCTACCACCCGGATATTGAGTTCCTGTAGTTATACCACCCCCACCCCCACCACTTGTCACAGGAAAGGCAATACTAACAGTTTGACCTGCCAATAAATTCCCCGTACCACCATTCTGTGACGTTGCACTATTGTAATTCCCTAAATAATTTAAATATCCTGAAGACGACCCTAAAGTTCTAAGAAACGCTTGACCTCCAGAACCTCCCGCAACATTTGTGGTTGTACCACCCGAACCACCTCCAGCGGCAACACTACCACTACCGATTAAAATATTTGATGTAGTTCCACTTGGTAAAAGACAAACGTATGATAAACCTCCAGAACCTCCAGGATTTCCGTCACCTGTACTTGTATTTGGAGTACCACCAACTCCACCAACACCAACTTGTACGTATAATGTATCGGGTATAAGATTGGACGGAAAAAATGCTCTTGTTACCGCAGAACATCCTCCTCCTCCACCACCACTTATGGTTGGATTTAGTGATGCACTTGCAGCGCCGCTTCCTCCTCCACCACCACCACCTAATATGAAAATAAATACAAATTTACAATTTCTTGGTTTTTGCCAAATTTGCCAATTAGTACTTCCATTAGTTAAAAATACTTGATTATTTAAATTATTGTTTTGTAGATTAAATATATCCATTTTATAACGCTGTTATTATTACAATACCGTCACCACCATTACCACCTAAACCACCAATAGTTCCTCCTCCACCTCCGCCGCCACCTGAGCCGTAAGAACCATTACCACCTGTTGCCCCTGAAGGACTATGTAATCCTCCTCCACCAGCGCCACCTGTAAAATACATTGGTTTTGTTATAACGTCTTTAGTGTTTGGTAATAGAGTAAATAGTCCTGAACCTCCCGTATCTCCACCTCCGGCCGAACCTCCAAGTATTCTTGGTGTGTATAAACTTTGATTAATACTACCTCCTGATGCAGGAGTTATTGCGGGAGTACCACCTGTTCCCGACACCCCTCCCCCACCAGCACCTCCATTAGTGACAAAACTAACAGATATTGATGAGCCTGCGGTTGGAGGTGCCGACGCAATACCTCCTGACGCTCCTTGAATTCCCGCATTAACCGCGGCAATTCCGAAATACGCGGGAATTAAATTTGGTGATGAAAATATAGTCCCTCCCGCACCTCCTGTAGTTGTAATACCACCGCCAGCAGGATTTCCCCCGCTAACTAAAACGGCGTTAACTGCTAATGTGTTTGGTCTTGTGCAAACATAAGATAATTGTCCAGAACCTCCACTACCGCCAGATGTACCTCCACTACCTCCTTTACCGACTTGAACGTATAAAATATCGGGTAATAAATTTGCAGGATAAAATCCTCTTGATACTGAAGAAGAACCTCCTCCTCCGCCTCCATATCTGTTTCCTGTTCCGGTTTGACCTCCAGCGCCTCCTCCACCACCACCTATGGCAATGATATAGACAAATTTGCAGTTTTTTGGTTTTTGCCAAAAATCAAATTCGTTTACCGAAGTAGACGATGGTACGAAATAAAATACCTGAGTTCCTAAGTTATTTCCCGGTATATTAAAATAATCAATCATTAATATTTACCTCCAAAAACGGTTGCTCTATATCCTATTGCGGTATTTGTACCTAAAGTAATATATATTGTGTACCCTGGTGGTAATGCGATATTTAAGGGTATTTCATACACAGGGACAGATGCTGATACCGAACCTGTCACGGAAGGTAATGAAATTTCATCAATAAAAGTATTATTTGATGAAGTTCCTGTAGTTGAGCCATTGTTAATCCAAATTCTAGCAACTGTCGCGGTAGTCGTACCTGAGTTCAAAGGTTTAAACCTTATTTTTTGAACATACCCTCCGTTAGTTGGGTCGGCACTAAAAGCCAAATAACTAGTTCCTGAAGTTAAATCCGTAGTTGTATTTCCCGAATTCATGTTTGGTGTCCATTGTATATCACCTACTTTGGTGTATATTGGTTGTACATTTGATGGCATAGTATTTTATATTATTTATTTTATTTATGTTAAAAAGTTTAAGTTAACCATGGCATTTGCTAATCCATAATTAAATACATTTGCGGATGATGAATCCGAATACTCAATATTACCATTGGTCGAGTTCCTTGTCAATATTTGCGTGTTTTGATTATTAAAATTTGGGGTGTTATTTATTGTGATAGTATTTGCAGATAATGACGCGTTTATGATTTGATTTTGAGTAAAAGTATTTCCTGAATTTTGATACGCAACATTATTATATTGTATTTGATTTAAATGATAATATTGTCCTGCAGTACCACCGTCAATACCTAGCAAGTCGTTATGAAACCCTGACGAAGAGGCGTATCCTGAAGGTAAAAATACCGTTGAAAATGCAGTTTGAGTTAAACCCGTTGTTTGACCAACTTGGACTATTATCCTTCCCACTAAAAATGCGTGTGACGTTATTAGTTCAGGTAACGTAGGGTTTGGGGCTCCTTCCGCTTCATTAACACTATCATATTCCGCTTGACTATAAACTTCATATAAATGGTCGTTTGTTTCTTGTCCTCTGTAATAATAATTAACTAAATATTTTCCTGTCGTTCCTGACACTATATTTATTAAATTATCGTAATAAGTATTATTGATAGTATCACCAGTAATATTATATGTCCAAGCGCTTGATACGTGATAATTTTTAAAGAAAAAATCATCTTGGGAATTTACCTCATCTAGTGATTGTCTATAAGAACCATTCCATACAACACCTGACGATAATGTGACAATACCTGTCGAACCACTTAAACCCAATGATACACCACTTTCCCATCCAAATCTATCGGTCATAACAAGTCTATCATTTAATTTGTTTGCAAGACCCGCTCCATAGTTACCAAATTCTAAAACATGAATAACCGTATTTAATCTGTAAACAATATAAGATAAAACAACATCACTATCATTTGATGTGTCGTTGTTATAAACGTTATATCTTGGACTACCTCCATTATATTCAATTACTACATAATTTGTACTATTATTGGTTAAACTAGGTATTCCACCAGAACCCGTTGTTCCTGATGGTATGTCATAAACGAATATTGGTTCTATATTATTTGAGTTATTAAATAACGCAACTTTAACCGCCGGTAAATTAATTTCTCCCGAATTATTTAACCACCCTGTTGAGCCGCTAATAATTCCCGCGGAATATGTTGTTGTTGAAGAAACTTGATATGTGTTACCTGAGTTGGTTGTAAATATATAAACCCCATTCGAATATGTCCCACCTGTTGTTTTTTCATCAGTTAAACCTGTTACGGTAAATGTTTGACCTGTATTATAAGTTAATAATATCGAACCACTAACACCTGTATAAGTTGCGGTTCCTCCTGTAACATATGGTAAATTATAATATGTCGATGCCGATACTGTATTGGCGGTCAAACCCAGCCCAATTGTTGTATTTCCCGTAACAGTTAAATTACCATTGATGTTTGCCGAAGTTCCGGTTATTGACGTTGCCGACAAAGAACCATCAGCTCTCCAAAAACCTGTGACATCACTACTATTATTTTCTATGATAATGTTATTATCGGTATCAGTACCCGTACCACCCTTAAATTGAACTCCACCTAAAGTTAAATTGGTGATTATTTCTGGGTTAGTAGAGTTGTTGTAAGCTTGTTGTAATGTGGTTGTTGAAATACCGGCAGTACCACCTAAAATCTCACCGAATTTAGATGCAAATGTAAAAACCGCATCATCGACATTACTTAAATCAGTAGTACCATCTTTAACAGTTAATAACCCAATTAAAATACAGTCGATTGAATTATCGGGATTAACAACAAAAGTTTCACTAGGTATTGCGGCAATTGCTTTTGCTAATGTTGGATAACTCGTTTGTCCATATTGTAATCTAATAACACCACTTTGGGACATATAAATTCTTTGTGTTGTATAATTACCATTACCAGGTACGTCAGTGATAACACCATTTACATCGTAATTGGCGGTATCAACAGTAGTTGTTGTTGCTGTGAAAGTACCCCCAGTTTGAGTCGTATAATAAAAAGACGCAGGAATATAACCCGGTACCGTAATTGAATTTGGATTTAATTCATTAGTTGGAAATCCAATACCATTACCCCAAAAAGTACCTGAAGAAGTTTTAAATGTTAATGTCGCACCATTAGGACTTGGTACCACTCCTTCATTAATAATTTTAATCGGAACCCACAAGTCTCTAAGAGATGATAATGGTGAAACATCATAATCAACATTTTGTTCGACATTAAGTATTGTTGTTTTATTTGGGTGTACTACCCTACCTAAGAATATATTTAATCTTCTTTCTTCAGGTGAAGGAAATGAATTGGTTTGATATAATGTACCACCGCTATTAACCAATAAATAAGTGTCAAAAGAACTTGTTAAACCGGTTAAACCTAAATTAGTACCACCACTATAATAAATATTGAGAACTAAAGGGTTTGTGGCATATTGTGAACCCGTATTATAAACAATCCACCCTCTCATTGGTGAAACATTTATCGTAGTTGTTGAAGCGGTTGTTGCTCCGGTATAAAAATACGCTCCCGTTGAAATTGTGTTTCCTACCAAGACATTTAGCTCTTGTTGAGTTAAACTTTGTAAAGGATTTTCATTTTCAATTTTAACATAAATCTTACCACTTGTAGAACTGGTGGATAAACACCATCCTATTGTTGAAATCCTTGATGTGAACGCGATAGAATTGGGGTCATTAGTAATACCACCATCAATAGTATCCGATAAAAATAATTCTTGTCCGGGTGTAAACCCTGAAGTGTTTATATCTCTAACAATACCAAAATTAGTCATAAAACCAAACTCTTCACTTGGTATATCGTGAGTTGCAACACCAGAACTTTGGGCTAAACTTTCAGTAAATCCGGTTCCTAATTTAGATGCGTTTGCCAATGCAACTGTCGGTATTCCTAGAGTAGCCCCTGTTATATGTAGAACTTGACCGTTATTAATTTGGTATCCTAAATCGTTATAAATTCTAATTAAATTTTCTTGACCTATGTTAACCGTTACATCATTTTGATTTGTTACGGGTTTATAAGATAACGCATTTTCTGTTGAGTCAAAATACAGAGTACCTCCTGTCGGACTTGGTACTGAAGGAGTTGTTTTAAAGTCTATATAATCGACTTCTGAAATTGTATTTGCGGTGATTCCTGATGTAAAAATTGTTCCTCCTGTTACAGTACCTCCTGATAATGGTAAGTAATCACCTGTTATACTTGAAAGAGTTCTATATTCTAACTCACCTGTTGAGGTATTTATTGTTAAAATTTGGGTATTTGAATCGTTATTTGTTAACGCGGATGTTATATAAATTGTCTCGGAACTTAGCGTATATGTTGACACATCTCCGGTAATTGTTAACCCTGAAAAATAATTTAAGTTAACACTCAAATCATTTTGACCATTTTGAGAAATTGTCAATAAATTGGCATCATTGTAAGTAAACCCCGTTACAAATGTATTTGGTACTAAAATACCATTTATTTTCTTTACTGTTGACATTTATGTTATAAATAGTATTTAGATGTTATTTCGTCTTGAACAACCGACCAACCAATTATGGTTCTTTCATCTATTGGTACATCGGGGTCGTCTACATTATAAATTGGTTCTGGTAAACAATAACTTAATGTTACTGAATCAAAAGGTCTTGGTATTCCTTCACCTTCATTAACTTTTTTAACAAATTCATCCGCTTCTAATTTTGTATTAAATATATAACTCATATTTTTTAATTTGATGCTCCGTATTTATTTCGTAATAATGGGTATATTAGATTATTCCAATCCGAGTCTGTTGGTATTGAACTAAAACTCATATCGAAAAACATATGTCCAACATAGGCCGCTGCAGCTGGAGCCGTGCCAGCACCGTTTGTATGAAACAATAAACTTCTTTCTGTGGTAACACAACCATTAGTTATAGAAGTACTTGAAGATGTTGAACCAGTCCCTATGGTTAATGTTCTTAGTCCATTTGGGGTTGCACCTGTATTAATTATTTGTCTATAACATTCTATCTTTAAAGGAGATAAGTTAGAATAAGTGGACTGTATTATCACGGCGTTATTACCAACATTATAATATGTTGTAACAATATTAGGATTACCAAATGTTTGATATAGATTATTACCACTCGAATCATTAACCCCCGATTTATTATTAAAGCTTGTTCTACCTGAAAAAGGTACGTATAAATTTATAAACGTGTATTGTGAGTTATATGGTGTTGACGCCGAATTATTTAAAATCATACTTGAATACCTTGGTTCCACCCCTAAAGTATCACCACCATTTAAATAAGTATTTCTAGCAAAAATCGCAGGTCTATTAAACGTTGGGTCCGTGATTCTAAACTCAGGCATATTAGAAACACAATTTTGTATATAATCTTCAGTTGGTGATTTTTGATTATAAATTCTCATAACCCTTAAACCAGTTTTAGTTTCGGAAGAATATGGAATATTTTCAAATGTTGTTGAAACATTTTTCTTAATTTTATAAAACTGATTGTGAGTTAAATCTGTATCGTCAATTAATAGTTCACTAACCCAACCCTGAAAAGAATAAGATGTACTGGCATAATTAATCCAAACACCCCCAAAAGTTTGGGTATTTGTCGTGGTTTTAAACGTTTGTGAACCAGATATACTTTTTTGAACATCAAAATTGTTCATACTTAAAGCACCATATCTTAAATTATTTATATCACTATCCATTCTAACCCTATTAGACCAAAGAGTCCAATTAACCCAATTAATTGTTGGGTGGACAACTGCATTACCGACACCATAAGAGTTAAAAGTATTTGTACCTAAAGAACCAACAGCATAATTATAGTAATAGTAATTCGAACTAGCATTAGGTGTAAATGGTATTATTAAAGTCACTGGTTGAGTTGGTTTCGCTTTTATTTTATAAAATAAATTTAATTTACCAACATTAGTATAATTAGAGGTTACGGTAGATTGTGTTCTAACAACTAAATTTGTATAAGTGGTCGCCGTCCCAACAGGTCTGTAACTAACATCTAAAACAGGATATGGAAATGAGGTATAATCAACAACAGGTTGATTAATTTGTGAGGACTGTATAAAATCTCCCGCCGAACCTAAAGTACCTTGATTATGAAGTGTTGTACAATAACCAGTTGTTGAACCTGTTAAAAAGTTTGTAATTGCCGATGTTGCTATATACCCATCATTTCCAAACCCAACATTTAAAATTGCGTTATCGGAAGACCTTCTAATGGTCATACAATCACCAGTATATGATGTTCTAAGTTTTCTAAAAGTCGAATAACCTAAAGATTTTGTGGGACTCATAATATCCAATGGTAGTCCCGTTAAATTGTCATCGATAGATAAATTTAAAAATGTTGTTGCCGATACCGTATCTAAGGTTTCAAAACTATTGTACGGTATGTCCGCGGTTTGCCAATCACTTTCTCTTAATAATCTAACTAAAGGCCCCGTATATGCCGACGCCTCTTTTGTTAACGCTCCACATATATCACAATTAGATATTAAATCACAAGTATAACCTGACGGTTGATAAACCGTTAAGTTAGCCTCTGAGTAACCAACTTTTGTTAAGTCATTAGAATAAAAGTAAGCGGAAACTTTTTTATTCCCCGATTTTGTAAACGTATAACTTGGATTTGCGGTTTGGGACGTTGATTCATCATCAAAAACATATACTCTTTTTGATACCTGAGCTAAGTCTGGCCCACTTTCTGTAAATGAAAAAACTGTGGAATTTTGATTTCCCGTCAATGAATTAGGGTTAATTGTTACGTTTAAAGGTGTACCACCCCCACCACCAAAACTTAAAATTACTTGATTATTATCTAAAATTGGCATATTATACTCTACTTAATCTTATCCATACATTATTGTCAACCGCCTCAAAAAAATAATCGGCGTTATAATATTTTTGACCTTGGTAAGTTCCTGTTATTGCCGGTCCTACATAATTTTTTGATGACCAATTTGAAACATTAACTAAATCAGTCACGACAGTTCCTCCTGTCAAATAAGCACTTATAATCGCTCTATTAGCAGATACATTACCCGAAGAGTTAACTTCAACTAATCTATCGGTAGTACCGGTTAAACTAAATAAAGTAACACCAGTTGTAAATGTGGTATCACCACTAACAGTCCCTCCTGTTAAAGATAAAAAATTACCTGTTGAGGTAAACCCTGTTATGGGAATATCCGATAATCCATTTCTTCTTAAAGTTAAAGTGGTGCCACTAAAAGTACCTCCTGTTACATAATAGTCTGTGGTAATTATTCCGGTTAAATTAGACCCATCACCATAAAAAGTTGTTGCACTAAGACTTCCTGAAATGGTTCCTCCCGAAGTGTTTAATTTATTATCTAATGTTGTTTGTAAATTTGTTATTTCAGATATAGGATGTGTATGACCACTACTTAGTAACGATAAACTATCACCGGATAATAATATTTGTTTTGTACTTCCAGTTAGTCCGGCAACAAATTTTTGACTATTTTCATTCCACACAAGATTCGCGGTTGTTGCCGAACCCCGTAAAATTTCAAGACCCGACACTCCAAAAAACGGAACGGTATTACCGGTTAAATTCGAATTTAATGTCACTAGATTATTTTCAACTGCCAATATATTTGTATTAATAGTTGTTGCACTACCCAAGACCGTAAAATCTTGTTGGACAACTAAATTTCCTGTAATGGTTCCTCCCGTTGTTCCTAATTTATTAGATAACTGATTTGATAAATCAGTTATTTCTGTAATTGTATGGGTATGTGCCGAACCACCAAATAGATTAGATAATGATGTCTCATGTGGATTATTTAAATCACTAGTATGTCCCGTAAATAAAGATGTATTAGTTTTAGAATTTAATGAATCTTGTAAATTTGTAACTCCTGATATTGGTATGTTTGAAAGTGAAGAACCGCTACCATTAAAATTTGTTGCATTAACTGTTCCGTTAACATCTAATAGATATAAAGGATTATTGGTTCCAATACCAACATTAACACCTCCATTTTCACCTATATAAATATCACCTTCAGAATTTATAGGGTTAATATGTAAAGGAGAACACGAATGTAAATTTGAAACATATAAATTAGGTATACATTCGGTTGGCTCAACAGAAAACCCTGAACTTATTTCAACATACGTAGGGTCAGAATTAAATTCTAAAACAGACGTGCTTAAAGCTGTCCCAACATATCTGACAATACTACCATCGGCGGTTGGTTGAGTATTTGTAATTGAACCTGGTGTATTACCAACCCAATATAAATCACCCGCAGTTAATGTTGGACCCCCAAAATCATATTGTCCATTTACTAATGCAATATCATCATTATTTAAAAACATCGAATTCAACACTATCCTTAATTCGGTGCTAGATGTCGTGTCTCCAGTATTTGATGTTTTATAATATTTACCGTCACTAAATAAGTATACCAAATCTCCCGGCGATAAAGTTTCCCCTGCGGTTATTAATTCAACTTGACTTCCCTCTATTGTTGTTGCGCTTAAACCACCTGAAAAAAAAGTTTTTCCTGATACGGTACCTCCGCTTAAAGGTAAATAATCTCCTGACGCTCCTCCCGATATAGTTGAAACGTCCCTATATTCAACATTACCTGTTGTGGAATTTCTTGTTAAAATTTCCGTGTTTGTATTATTATTAACAGGGGTTGAAAATATATTAAATGAATCTCCTGTTACCCCTGAAATAAAAATGGTGTCTCCAGAAACAGTACCCCCCGATATTGTAGATAACCTATTCCACCCAATTTCCCTAACTTCAGTGGTTCCTGTAGTTCCACTAGTGTATATTGTGTATAATTTGGCATCGGCAGTGTTTAACGCCAATTCACCAATTGTAAGTCCAGATAAATCAGGAATCTTATCAATAACATTCGACCTTCTTAAAAGGAAGGTTGTTTTTCTATTCGCCATTAAAATTCTCTATATAGAGTCACGTTATTAGGTTATTTAACCTTAATTAATAAATATGTATAAAATAAAAAAGGGAAGTAAATTCTTCCCTTTTTTTTTAAGTTATGATTTATACTTTAATAAGTACCACCATCTAATATATCGTTTTCCGCCAAAACTCGATAACCGGTTACGGTAGGTGAACTTCCTGTATCAGTAACATCTGTACTTCTAATTACGATATCGTTTAATTGAGTTATCCAACCTCTATTATCATTACCGGTCAATCCGGTATACTCATTTCCGTAAGGAATGGAAGGTTGAAAAGATGGGGTCGCTCCCGTTAGATTTTGTAGTCTAATAATATCAAAGTTGACCGTACCACCAGAAACACCATTACCATCTTGAATTGCGAAACCTGAATTAACCGATGATGATGCGGTAGAACCTGTAGGGTTAAAGTTCAACGTGATGTTTTTATCTTCAATATATAATTCAGATGTGAACGCAGATATTGAACCTCCGAAAACGGTTAAATTACCATGAACTGTTAAATCACCTGTACCAGCTCCGGATAAACTACCACCAGACCCAATTACGGCATTTGGTACTGATAATGTATCGTTAGGAACATCGTATTCGAATCCGGATTCTGTGGTTAACTGACCTCCTGTTGTAGTATAAACAACTCTATTCGACCCTAACCCAGTAACACTTAGAGTCCCATTTAAAGTTGTGTTACCTGTCACTGTTAAATTACCATTAACCGTTAGACCTGTTACCGTACTAAATGTGTCCGAATAAGTGTTTCCACTATTGTCTTTAATTGTAAATGTGTTATTAGAATATGAGAAACCTGTTACAAAAACGTCAGTGTAAGGTAAAGTGTATGACGGAAGTCCGGCAGTACTATAAAACAATAAAGTTGACCCAGAAATACTAGTAGTTGTTGGGAAAGTATTGATTGTACCCCCTGTTACATAGGTGTCATTAACATCAATATTCTGTAAATCCACGGTAAATCCTGTCTGACCGTCATTTCTTTTAAATGTGATTAATTTACTTGAATTGTCATAAGTACCACCTGTTGTAAAAGTATTTTCACCTGAAAACGTATATGCTGGACTTGGAGTAAGTCCTCTATATAGTAATGTCCAAGTAACATCATCATTATTAAGAGTTGCTGGAGAATACGTGGCCCCTGTTACATAAATTTCATTTGTGTTTGTATAACTTGTTAATGAAGAATAATTAACAACTTCATTTATATTTGACCCCGTGGCAACATTATAATATAAAGTTGTCCCGCTTAAATTAGTTTGACCGGTAACCGTTAAAGTACCATTTATTGTTGCGTTACTTCCTGTAAAGGAGGATAATGTGGTATTACCCGTAACATTTAATGTGTTAACGGTTAATATATTGGATACCGAACCGTTATTACTTACATTAATGTTTGTAACATTAATTGTTGTCGAACTTAATGTTGACGCCGTGGTTGAGCCCAAAATAGTGTTACCGGTTACCGTTAAACTACTACCTGTTATAACATTTAAATTACTATTACCCGTTACAGTTAGATTACCGTTTACGGTTAAACCTGACATCTCGTCAATAGTTACTGTTAATGCACTATATTGACCAATATTACTTCTAATATATAAAGTATTTGTTGTTGCAGTATAAGTAAACCCTGTTACAAACGTATCAACACCAACAATAGAAGATATTGGGGCTAAAACAAACCCTGTTGAGGTACCAGAAAGGAATTGTCCCGCCAATCCTGTGGTGACCCCACTATATGATGTTATCCTATCTCTAATCTTTAATTGATTAATATTTGAACCAACCTCAAAGTATCCTGGGGTTGTATTATTTGAAGGTACGAAATTTGCAGCACCTGTTGAGCCAGAATAAAACAAAATACCATCATTAAGGTTTACTACTGCCTCACCTCTTAGAGCGTCAATACCCGAAGGTAATGTTGTTCCAGATAATATTGAGTTTTTGGTTATTAACCGGGTTTTTCTTGTTGCCATTATTTTTTTATTTTATAAATATATTGTTTATTTACTTTTTTTATTATTATTTTAATAGATTCCACCATTTAAAATATCGTCTTGTATAACAGAATTATTGGCGGTTATTGTTCTTGTATTACCTGAAGAGTCTACACCCAAATCAAGTTCAGGGGTTATCACTTTTACCGTAGATGTCCAATAACTAGACGTTCCGCTAACAGTATTTATGTCCCTAAATCTTCTTACCGAATTTCCCAAATTTATATTATTATCTGAATTTGGGGTAATATCTGAAGATAATGTTATACCTGATAAATCACAACCTAATAATTCTTTAGTAATTATTTGATTATAGCAAATACCACTTAAATTAGATATTGGATTAAACTTTCTCCAAGTTGCAGTTGACGAAGTTTCTCCACTAATACCCTCAATTGTATTTGATGTCCACGCGGATATAAAATCAATACCTTGTTGACTATTATTTTTAATTGTTGTCCCAAAGTCTGAAAATACCGCGGTCGGGCCTCCGGGACCTATCGCACCTGTTGCGGTAACCGCAGTCCATAAATTATAATAATTTGGTATTTGATATTGATATATTTGGTCTTCGCCAATAACATATGCCAACATACCCAACCTTCTTCTACCTGAAGATATGTTATCAGAATTTAAAGTTAAAACATCAAATGAATAAGGGGTTCCGTTACCAACATTAAATTGAATTGGTATTGTATTTCCGGTGTATTGGACTAATCCGAGCGTCGATGGTGGTATTGTAAAATACAAATCATCGATATCGTAAACCTCCATATAACCTCCAGTTGATAAAACACTAAAATTAGTGCCAAAAACGTTATTTCTTTTGACGCTAATATTCCCTAAAGAATATAATGGGCTTATTGGGTTTTTATAATTAAAACTCATACTTATGGTGATGTTGCATTACCTCTAAAATAAATATTTTGAGAATCTGTTATTTGGAATATTGTATTTGGGAAAGTTGTGTAAACTTTATAAACCGTATTAGGGATTGTTGACCCTGAATACGTAAAAGTGTAAGAATTTATCGCCCCTTCAGTTGCCACTGCGGTAAATAAATTAGGATTATTCGAAACATTTAAATCAATTAATGTTTGAGTCTCATTATTTGTTAATGAAATTGGAATTATCCAAGTATACCAAGCAGCGCCACTGATACTATTTTCTAATATTTCGGTTGTTAAAAAGTTATAAGCGACCTTGGCATTACCAAAAGAATCTATTCCACCATTTGTTTGTGGTACGTTCTGTTTAACTATTGTTGGGAACTCTCCATTAGTCCACCCTGTAAAGTTAACGTATCTATTCATGTCTAAGTTAAATGTTGTTGCACTTTGGGTAGGTTGACTAACATTACTAAACCCGTAAAAATCAGAACCTCCATCGTACATCCATTGACCGATTAAAGATGAACCACTCATAGGTTCGATAAACAAATACGCAAAATAAACCGTTGTTGGAGTTGGTGTAGGTGTTTTTGTGGTGGTAACTGTTGGAGTTGGGGTCTGAGTTAAGAAAGGAGTTTTAGTAACCGATGGTGTTGGGGTGTTTGTTGGTGTCGGGGTCTTTGTTTGTGTCGGAGTTCTTGTAGGTGATGGAACATTACAAGGATTGTAAGATGGGGTAACCGTTGGAGTTATTGTTGGGGTAGGTGTTACCGATTTTGTTGGAGATATTGTCGGGGTTGGGGTTGGGGTCGGCATAGGTACATTCATTATTATAGGACAGTCTGAACCCGATACTAATATGGTATAAACCCCATAAACCTTAATTGGTGGAGTTGGCTCAAAAACAAAAGGTAGAACTTGGTCGCCCAAATTTAAAACCGTTTCATCTAAAGCTGGTTTAAATAAAATATTTGCGGTCTCACCACTATAGTTAACACTATTTATTGTAATATTTTGACTCATAATTAAAATATATTTTCAACCGCTAAACAGATTTCTCCATTTTCACGAATTAACCTTTCCATATCTGAAAAACTTATAAAAGCACTTCCATTAACCCCCCAAGAACGACCCCAACTATTTTTTATTCTAAATAATCTAGTTCTTGTATCAACGCCATTTATAACATAAGCGTGACCACCCATAATTCTTCCGCTAATTCTTATTAAACCAGTTTTATTTGGAAAAAACATCCCATAATACCAATTTGTTCCGACAACTACAGGTCCTTGGGTTAATACCGTCTTAACTAAAGTGTTTAAATTATATGCCCATAAATATGATTTTATTTTATTTTGATTTTTTAAATATTTTGCACCGGCTCTAACGGATGTTCCATCATAATTTTCTCCGGGCCATTCATCTATTTTTTGAGATTCTCTATAAATCAAACTTGGACTTATTGTTGGTTTTGGTCCAGAGTGTTTGATGGGTCCGTCATCAATAAAATGAGCCCACGCATACCCAACACATTGTGGGGTATTACCTTGGTCTCCCCACCATCCTGTGTTATCCCAATATCTTTGAGATATTGTTGTTTTTGGTAATAAAATTCTTTTTTCTATTAAGTAGTTATTATCCCTAACATCTAACTTATATTCTCGTCCTAAACCATATAATGTTTCATTTTCAGGCTCTATTAACGTTACAGTTTCATCGTTAATTTCGTAGGTAAAATCACTAGGTTGACAAACAAATGTTGAGCAATCAGGACAATCAGGATTAAACATTCTAAACGTATTTTTTAAAATGTTAAAATTATGTTTAACCTCCGGCGATGACAACGGAGTAATATACATTCTAAACTGAGAGATTGCACCTTCAAAAGTCCCCGCAAAATTTTGTTCAATTAAAATATTCGTATTTAAACCACTAAGAGTTGTTGCCGATAAAACATTATTTGGAAATAATTCAGGGTCTTGTGTGTATATTTGAAATAAATCATACTCAACTGTTGTTGCAGTTATTGTTTGTGGTGATGGTATTGGGTTAGATGATGAAATTGTAAAATCACAAGTGAAATTATATGCCGAAAAAAACAATTCATATTTACCAAAAAAATAATCAGTTGAATAATTGTAAGGAACAACTTGTATTCCGACATTTATTGTACCGCCTGTTTCTGGGTAAAATGTGATTTCGGCAGTTTCCCCACTATAATTTCTTGTTCCTATAACTACTGTTGATGTCATATTATTAAATACCGTAATTTGTTTTAGTTGTATTAAAGTTTTGTAAGACTTGTCCAGAGGTTAATCCTACGTTATATATTTGAACACCTCCTAATCTATAAGAACAAGAGGTGGTTGTTGTTGTCAAATCCGTAGTGGATGGGTATCCGAAATTGAAATACATTGGTAAACTAGGACCTAAATTGTATGGCGTGTCTCTTGAATAAGTTGATATTCCAACCATTGTTCCGTTCACATATGCGGTAAGTGTGGCACCATTATATGTCCAACCAACATAATACCAATTATTCAGAGCATGAGTAATAGATGATGTTATTGGTGCAGGACCATTGATGGTGTATGGCCAAACTCCGAATAAAAATCTATTACTAGAATCCCTTTGAATTTGAACATCGAACCAACCAAAGTCAGGTGAAAGAGACCCTTGTTCAGAATAAATCACACCATTTGATGTCGGATAAATCCAAAGAAAAATAGATTGTGCAGTACCTGTGTTAACAGGTGATAAATATGGATTGATGTTAGAAGTGTTTATGTATTCGGACACCCCCCCATCAATAGTTAGATATTTTGGAGAAGCGTTAGTATATGAAATAGCCCCCGTAATTGTTCCGTTTATGTTACCCTTTAAGTCAGTTATTACTGACCCACTACCACCATAAGAACTTGTATTTTGAATATCCCAATTCATTATTAATCCCGTTGACACTAAAGCGGTGGTTGGTGTTGGTGTTAATGTTGGTGTTGGAGTATTTGTCGGTGTTGGTGTTAATGTTGGTGTTGGAGTATTTGTTGGCGTTTGAGTAGGAGTTTCGGTAGGAGTTTGAGTTGGAGTATTTGTTGGCGTTTCGGTAGGAGTATTTGTTGGAGTATTTGTTGGCGTTTCAGTAGGTGTATTTGTTGGAGTTGGAGTTTGAGTTTCAGTAGGTGTATTTGTTGGAGTTGGAGTTTGAGTTTCGGTAGGTGTATTTGTTGGAGTTGGAGTTTGAGTAGGTGTTTGAGTAGGTGTTTGAGTTGGGGTTTCAGTAGGTGTTTGAGTAGGTGTTTCGGTTGGAGTATTTGTTGGGGTTTGAGTTGGCGTTTCGGTAGGAGTTTGAGTAGGGGTTGGGGTTGGAGTTTGAGTAGGTGTTTCGGTTGGAGTATTTGTTGGAGTTTGAGTAGGTGTTGGGGTTGGGGTTGCGAAAATTGGGGAAGGTGTGTTAATAACACAAACGTTAGTTAAACCGCTCGGACTTACCTCAATAGAACTAAATGACGAAACCATATTTAAATTACTATAGTCTTCACTTAAATTAATAGTTGTACTTCCTGATATATTTCCCGAATTAATAGTTACACCGGTAATAATTTCAATTGGGTTACCAACAATTAATCCTAATGTGTTTTTAAAATTAAGCGTAAAATCTTGATTAATAATGGATGATAATGTTAATGTATATGTAATATTAACACTACCGGGTAAAATTTGAGAGTTTAATGTTACGTTAATTAACACTCCGCCAACAATATCGCAAACCGGGGTTTTTTTTGGTATAAGATTCTCTCTCAATCCTTGAGTTCCCCCACCCCAAGAAATATTAAATGGTACACCAACTTGCTTTTCTTTGTCAGTATTTAATGCTCTGGGGATGACCTCTTCAAAATTTTCAATGGCATGATGTAATCTACCATTTATATAAATTTTTAATCTACCATTTCTATATTTTTTTTCTTCTAACCATTTCTTATTTAAATTGGTTAATGTTATTTGTAATGACTCTTCTTGATTATTAGTATACGGTGGTGCAATTAATGAAACCGCGTTGTTCGCTAAAGAATTTAGATATGTGGTTTTAGTTATAATTCCTAATCCCCCTTTATCGGATAAATCGCATTTATCCCAAAATGAATAACGTTCCCATACAACATTAACTTGGAACCAATGCTCTTCTTCTAACCAAAAAGGATTTTCTTTTTCACATCTTGGGTATATAGGTTCGGTACAATAATCCGTTATCGTGTATCCCGTATTCCATGTTAAACCTGTTGATTCACAAGAACCTATAGTTTCACATTCTCCGGTAAATCTTAAAAATCTAACACCTATTTGAGGATTTTTTGGGTCACCACAAAGCTTTAACGCAAATGAGTTAGACATACTATCATACAATGGGTCTTTCTCACAAGTATCCTCAATTGAAGTAAACCCAGTACTTGAACAGTTTGAACATTCGGTGCAACCCGAACAGTTAGTACAAGTTGGAGTACAAACCGGAGTTATAATACAGTTATTTGGAGTTGGAGTCGGACTAGGTGTCGGGGTTGGTGTTGGGTATATAATTTCAGAACATTCGTGATATTGACATTCCCATCCGCAAGTTTCACAAGCAATTTCGTTACACCCACAACCGCAACTTGTTTTAATATCTTTATTACCATTACATCTGTTACAACCATAATTAACGTGAGGGTCATGAACACCTCCTTTAGACCTTGGAGGGTAGACGTATATACACCTACTATTTGTAATTGTTTTATTACAACAAGCACAAGTTGTTAAACCTGATAACTCTGAGGTAACTCTTGTATAACCTGTAAAACAATTTGGTGTTCCATCGGCATGATGATAATATTTATTTTCGGCTCTCGCACCCAAATAAAAAAATATGTTTTTATTATTCGGATATATTTCGTTCAATGTCGTTTCATTTGTCCCAGCAGAATACTCATTAAATAATCTTGGCTTTAACAACATTTCGACCGACCATCCCTTATTCATCCTTTCAGGAAAAATATCGTAGTCATACCCAAATAACTTATAAAACCCTTGGTAAAAACCACCATATAATTCGTGATATTTACCCTCAAATGGAGACGTTTTACTTACCACCTCATAAAGTATTGTCTTATCAAATCCCGAAAATCTAATGTTTGGGTCACTTGTATAACCTGTAACTTGGAACATTTTAAATCTTCTATCAAAATGTAATCTATCAAATTTTAAACTATCTGAAAATAATCCGTTTGTAAATTCAATTGTTTGTCCGGTCATACCTGTTACAAGACCATTGTCCGTTCCTACCAACCCAATATCACAAGAAGTTGAGGAAGTGAAACAAGTTAAGTCTTTTTCGTCAGGGTTGTAATAATTTTGTGAGACAAAAATATTATTTGGGTTGTAATTTTTATAAGTTAAATTAAGATTTTGTGATGTACCCGAATTATTTATATCAAAATAAAATGGTAACTTATTTCCATAAGTTTGGGCAATCAAATAAGGTGAAAAAACAACCTCTTGATTAAAGCCTAATTCGTCAGAAGTTAAAGACATATCATAAGTATCCAAAGATAGTTTTGGAAACAAATTAGGATATACGTACTGATTAATATTTTGACTTGACATCTTTTTTATGATAAATACATTAAAGCGAAGTATTTATTTATAAAAAATAACATGATTAGTTATAACAAAGAATATTTTCAAAACAATTGTCATTTCTTCGTTAAGGATAATGGAGATACAATTTCGTTATATTACTCTGTGGGTGAAACTTTATCTGAATCAAGAAAAAAATTAACAAAAAAAGATTTTGATAAGAAAGACGAAAAAAAAGTAAAGTCTTTAGTTAATAAATTTTTAAAAGGTAAAAACAAACCAACAAAAAAAGATTTAGATAATGAAGTTAAAAAAACAGAAATCGATGAATTAATAGATTCTGATGGTGGTTTATTGGGTGCGAGAACTCCATTATATAATATGACATTAGCACCTAAAAAAACAATGGACCAAACGGTTGTTGCGACAAGAATACCTAACGACCCTGTAAGAAGAGGTTATCGTGTATATTGGGGTGAAAGTGAAGATGAAAAGAAAAATGTTGTTTCCGAAATTGATTTTTCGGACGCATTTGGTTATGAAGAAACCGTTGATAAAGATTTTAAAGAAACTATGAATACTCTAAAAAATATGGGTATAGATGACCCTGAAGAAAGAGTTAAAAGAACTAAACAATTGGGTAAATTACCTAAAGTCAAAAAAAATAAGGGTGAATTGAAACAGAGATTAACAGAAAAAGATAGTATTGAGGAGGCTCAAAAACTAAGAATGGTTAAAATGGTTGAAGATATATTAACCAAAAAGTCAAAAGGAGATTCTGATGTTGTAAGTAAAGACGACAAGGCTATTAGTAAAATTCTTGTTAAAAATTTACATTCAATAAAAAAGATTGCGGAAAAAGAGGGGATTAGTATTAATCAATTAATTAAGGCATTAAAAACCGATGAATAAAGATTTATACGATAAAAAAATTGAATTACCTGAAGATGTTGTTGGGTACCTTGGGCAATGTTTTGACGCGGCATCAGGTGCCAATGAAAATACCGAAGGTTATAAAAGAAATAAAGAGCTAAGAGATTCGGGACATACAACTTATCAACAACTTAAAAGAATGAAAAATTGGTTTGACTCTTTTAATGGTCGTGAGAATGAATTACCATTTATATTAAATGGGGGTCACTATGTTAAAGGATGGGTCGATAAAACTTTAGGAAGTATGAGAGATGAAGTTGATTTGTCTAAAGAAATAAAATCAACCGTATTACCAAATCAATATATCCAACCCCATCAAAAAAATAATTTATCAAATATGAATAGACCATCAAAAGAACATGGAAGTAGTATTGATGATTTAAAAATCACTGAAGATATAAAAAGAATAAACAACATAATAAAAAAAATAATTTAATATGGCAACAATAGAACCTTTAAATTTCGACCAACCTAAAAATAAGTTGACCGATATCGCTGATATGGAAAGAGCGAAATTATTTCCAAAAAACGATTTTAAAAATACCAATCAATATTCCTCAGTAAACCCTGACGCTTTGGCTGACGGAGACTCTCAAGGAAAAGGAACTGGAAACTTTTTGGACGTTTATAATCAAGACGCTGGTGCGATTCAAGATATTTTAGAAAGAAGAGCTGAAGTTGTTTTAAATCCGTATAAACCAAACAATCCTTACACAACCCCAAGCGCATAATGAAACTTTACAACATAGCAAAATCTCTTATCTTAGAAGTAGCATCAATCGATTCAATAGTCGACGCTATTAAAAAGAAAGATGTTATTGTTATTTACTATGACGGTGATGAACCGGGAGGTAGAGGTTTAAGAACAATCGAACCTGTATGTTTTGGATATAGTAAATCAGATAATCCTGTATTACGAGCGTGGGATTTGGAAGGAGCATCTCACACAGGTTATGAAGGAGAACAACCTTTACCAGGATGGAGATTATTTAGAATAGATAAAATTTTATCATTTAGACCATCAGGTGAAAAATTTAATGAAGTTAGACCTGGTTATAATTTGGCCGGTGATAGAGGAATGGTTAATGTAATAATAAACGCAAAATTTGGCGATAACGAACAAGAATACTTATCATAATGAACGAAAACGATTTAATAAAAAAATTAATGGTATCTAAACAGATTATGGAAAAACATAAACAGATGCCAAGAACCGGAAACGGTTCATTACCTATGAATATGGATATACCTGAAGTTGCGGAATATAACGCACCGCAAGCAAAGTATTCATTACCTGAAGAATTTATACAAGAGAGTAGGATACCTAAACAATCTCCTCCACAGGAAATGAGTCAAGATAGAATACTATCTTCAAAATTACCTGACGAGATTAAAAGATTAATGATTGAACATCCAATCTCACAACCGAATTCTATGGCCGGCCCATCAATATCAAACGATTTAGTTGAAAAGGCGGCAAGACTTATGAATACTGACGCATCAGGAAAACAAGTTGGACAGACTCAACCAAAACAACAAACTCAACAACAATCTATAGGTCTAGACGCTGAAACAATTAAATCAATCGTTAGAGAAACTATTGAAGAAGTTTTATCAGAAAATGGACTACTAGTTGAATCAACATCAAAATCAAACGAGGTTTTTACCTTTAGAGTTGGTAAACATATTTTTGAAGGTAAATTAACTAAGATTAAAAAAGTTCAATAAAAAATTTAACTAATACTAAATCCTCACTCAAAAGGTGGGGATTTTTTATTGTTAATGGGTTTCCTTTTGATAGGACGGGATATTTATAAATATGGAAAAAGACACTAGAAAAAAAATAATTGAACTTTATAAAAAAGGTAAAAGTTCTGATTTAATCTCTAAAGAAATTGGTTTAAGTAAACCAACAATACTTAAAGTACTAAATGAGGAAGGTATTGTAAGAAAAAAGGATAGATGTAAATCTTTAGATATAAAAAAAGATGAAAAAGGTTATTATATTTGTAGAATATGTCCAAAATGTAATAAAGAAATTAAAACACTCTCAAAAGATAAAATCATTGCGTGTAGAAATCATTTTAATAAACTTAAAGGAAGTTCTTTATGTAAACCATGCTCATTAACTTTACAAGTTGGAGAAGGCAACCCTTTTTATGGTAAGAAACATAATAAAGAAACTAAAGTTAAAATATCAAAAAGTAGAGAAGGTAAATATTGCGGGGATGAGAATCATATGAAAAAAGACAAATACAGGGAAT
>Ga0078894_10000418_pt1 | contig 29297 bp, 29 predicted proteins | sample LauGreSu1BDMLBSD_2_FD_67506 | JGI IMG/M metagenome (GOLD analysis project Ga0078894, IMG submission 67506) | Freshwater lake microbial communities from Lake Michigan, USA - Su13.BD.MLB.SD (version 4) (version 4) | ecosystem: Environmental > Aquatic > Freshwater > Lake | place: Lake Michigan... | reverse complement strand
TGCAAGCATACTTGGCTCATTAACTTTACCTTTCATTTCAAATTTTCCGTCTTTTACTTTTGCAGAATCTACATTCACAACAAGACCAAATTCATTTTGTTTTTTTAGAACTACCATTTTTCCATCTGCAATTCCTTTTGCATTACCAGAAATAAGAAACTCTCCTTTACGAACTTTACTACAACTAAAAATGGCCAAAGAAAGAACCAATAAAAATGCTATTTTTTTCATCATCTATAAATTAAAATTTTTGGCAAAAGTATTTAAAATTATATAAACCACACAAAATTTAAGATATGTTTTAGATATAAATATTCAAGAATTGAAGTAACTTAAATTTAAAAGCAAAAAAAAGGTCGATAAACTTGAATTATCGACCAAATAATATCTGCTGAATAAATTAATTTCCAGCTTCTTTTTTTGCATCCTCTACCATTTTTTCATTTGCAGTAATTGCAAATTCAACTCTACGATTTTGAACCCTGCCTTCAGGAGTGTCATTGGTAGCTATTGGATCAGCAATTCCCATGCCTAATGTAGTAAAGCGAGATGGAGTTAATCCTTTTGCTGCTAAATAATTTTTCACTGAAGCTGCTCTTTGATCAGATAAAGTAAGATTATGTTGAGGAGTTCCTGTACTATCAGTATAGCCATAAATGACAATATTTGTTTCTCCATAACTTTGAAAAACAGGTACTAATCGATCTAAATTTGCTTTGGCTGTAGCAGTTAATGTTGATTTATTAGTGTCAAATCGTACCGAATTTTCGCCTAATGTCAACTTAATTCCCTCACCTACTCGCTCTACCGTTGCACCGGGCAAAGCGGTTTGAATTTCTCTAGCTTGCTTGTCCATTTTATTTCCAATTACACCACCAGCAACACCTCCTATTACTCCTCCAAGTACAGCACCAAGTGCACCATTACCTCCTTTACCCAAATTATTTCCTAGTACCGCTCCGAGTAAACCTCCTGCAACAGTGCCTATAGCAGCACCACGTTGTGTTTTATTTGTATTTTTTGCTGCTTCACAACTTGTTAAAACCGAACCTAAACTAAATGTTGCAATTAAAACAAATAGTGTAATTTTCTTGAAAATTCTATGAATTATTTCTGTTGTTAATTTTTGATTCATCGTTTTATTTATTTTAGTTTCTATTAAATTGATATACCACATTCACTAATTGGCCTCCTACATTTATCTTATCAATAAGTTGAAAAGAAGTTTCGGTTGAATTAGCAATGGTCAAAACATACCCTTGTAATACCTTTTTTGCCTTTGAATTATTTATTATTTTCATTACAAAATCTCCATCTTTATTAATATACCAAGTAATCGGAGAAGTAAACGAAGTACAACTAATATCATTCAAAGTCAGTTCACCTTTATTATTATTGGAAATAAATTTCCATGTACTACCAATAAAACATTTTGAATCGGCAATATCAAAAGCGTTTACCTTGATATAATCTGAACCAGGATAGGTTACGGAAGATATTTTCCAATTCCCTTTAATAGCAACTTCTGTTTTGGTATCTAATTTAGTATTTACGACTGTTTGCTTGGGCTTACAACCAATAAAAATGAAAGTTAAAAAGAAAAAAAAAGTGATTTTTCTCATAGTTATAAATGTGTTTTTTAAAATTAAATTATTATTCAAACATTATCCTAATTTATCTCATAAATATAAAACAAAATACTCAAATAAAAAATAATTTTTCACGACAATTTGTCATAATTATTGAATTGGTATTGAATTTGAAATAGAAGCAATACAAATTGTTTCACTTAAAATTTAAAATATGAGTACAGGAAAAATTAATGTTTCAGTAGAAAACATTTTCCCATTAATCAAGAAATTTCTTTACAACGATCACGAAATTTTCCTTCGCGAATTGGTTTCTAATGCCACTGACGCCACTTTAAAATTGAAACATTTAACCAGTATTGGGGAAGCCAAAGTAGAATATGGCAATCCAATCATTGAAGTTAAAATTGATAAAGAAGGAAAAAAACTTCACATCATTGATCAAGGTCTTGGGATGACTGCAGATGAAGTAGAGAAATACATCAACCAAGTTGCCTTTTCTGGTGCAGAAGAGTTTTTAGAAAAATATAAAGATTCTGCTAAAGATGCCGGAATAATTGGTCATTTTGGTCTAGGGTTTTATTCTGCTTTTATGGTTGCAGAAAAAGTAGAAATCATAACAAAATCATACAAAGATGAGCCAGCAGCGCATTGGACTTGCGATGGAAGTCCGGAATTTACCCTCGAAGCTGCCGACAAAACAACAAGAGGATCAGAAATAATTCTTCACATTGCTGAAGATTCTTTGGAGTTTTTGGAAGAATTTAAAATTAGAGAATTACTCACCAAATACAATAAATTCATGCCGGTGCCAATTAAATTTGGAACCAAGAAAGAAACACTTCCAAAACCTGAAGATGCTCCAGAGGATTTCAAGCCAGAAACTATTGAGGTGGATAATATCATCAATAATCCAAATCCGGCTTGGACAAAATTACCTACCGATTTAAATGACGAAGATTACAAAAAATTTTACCACGAATTGTATCCAATGCAATTTGAGGAGCCTTTGTTTAACATCCATTTAAATGTAGATTATCCGTTTAATTTGACTGGTATTTTATATTTTCCAAAAATGTCTTCTGATTTACAATTGCAAAAAGATAAAATTCAATTGTATCAAAATCAGGTTTATGTAACCGATAATGTGGAAGGAATTGTGCCGGAATTTTTAGGAATGCTAAAAGGAGTAATTGATTCTCCAGATATTCCATTAAATGTTTCGCGTTCTGGATTACAAGCGGATAGTAATGTAAAGAAAATTTCAAATTATATAACCCGTAAAGTAGCCGACAAAATGAAAGCGTTGTTCAATGAGAACCGCGAAGATTTTGAAAAAAAATGGAACGATATCAAAATCGTTCTAGAATACGGAATGCTTTCTGAACCTAAATTCTACGAAAAAGCGGGTGATTTTGTTTTGTACCCAACAGTAGACGACAAATACTACACTTTGGCTGAATTAAAAGAGGCAATTACTTCCAATCAAACGGATAAAAACGGGAAATTAGTAGTGCTTTATGCATCAAACAAAGAAGCGCAACACGGATATATTGAAATTGCAAAAGAAAAAGGATACCAAGTATTGCTTTTAGATTCACCTATTGTATCGCATTTAATTCAAAAATTAGAAGGTGATAACGAGAACCTGACTTTTGTTCGTGTTGATTCAGATCATATTGACAAATTAATTGCAAAAGAAGAAAATCAAATTTCTAAATTAACCGAAGAGGAACAAGGAAACTTGAAATCAGTTGTGGAAGAATTTGTACCTAAAGCAAATTACACCGTACAATTAGAGCCTATGGATAGTGCCGCAGCTCCTTTCATTATTACGCAACCTGAATTTATGCGCCGTATGAAAGAAATGAGTCAAACCGGTGGCGGCGGAATGTTTGGAATGGGGAATTTCCCAGAAATGTACAATTTGGTTGTGAACTCCAACTCCGATTTGGCAACAACTATTTTGACTACTTCTGATAAATCTGCTCAAGAAAGCTTAATCAAACAAGCCTTAGACTTAGCTAAAATCTCACAAGGATTATTAAAAGGTGAAGAACTAACTGCTTTTGTAAAGCGTAGTTTTGAGTTGATTAAATAAGTAGCAAGAGGAAAGTTTTAAGTATTTAGACTAACCTGTGAGTTCAACTTGCAGGTTTTTTTTTTATTAATTTTATTTAAAACATATAATTAACGAACTTTGTGTATCAAAAAAAAAAAAAAATGACTCTATCTATAGAAACCCCAGCACTTTTATTTTCGGCAACTTCCTTAATCTTATTGGCCTACACCAATCGTTTTTTAACTATCGCCCAAATTGTTCGTAGCTTGAAGAAGAATTATGACGAGGTAAAAAACAAAAGTATTTTAGTCGAAATCAACAACCTCAACCTACGTCTTACTTTAATTCGCTACATGCAACTTTTTGGGGTGCTTTGCTTGTTTCTTTCGGTCTTTTCGATGTTGGTTTTGTTTCTCGAATGGCAAATGACAGGTATTTATATTTTTGGCGCAAGCCTACTTTGCCTTCTAGTTTCTTTAGGAATTTCGTTCTGGGAAATAAGTATCTCAGTAAATGCTTTACGAGTGCATTTAAGTGATTTAATGGAAGAAGAAGAAAAATAATCCTGAATTAGTATTCAAAAGTTCCATACTCACTGATGATAGTAAGTTTTTTAGTAGCACTTTCTTCTACTCGACCCACAATTTGAGCAGCAACCCCAAACGATTCGGAGATTGCAATAATATCGGCAGCTATTTCTTGAGGAACATACAATTCCATTCGGTGACCACAATTAAATACTTGGTACATTTCTTTCCAATCGGTTTTTGATTGTTCTTGTATCAACTTAAATAAAGGCGGCACAGGAAATAAATTATCTTTAATTACATGAACACCTTCCACAAAATGCAAAACTTTGGTTTGCGCACCACCAGAGCAATGCACCATTCCGTGAATATCTTTTGGAGTGTATTTGTTTAAAATTGATTTAATAATTGGGGCATAGGTACGTGTTGGAGACAACACTAATTTTCCGGCATCAATAGGAGAATTTTCAACAGAATCCGTAAGTTGTACCCCACCCGAATACACTAAATCTTTTGGCACTGAACTGTCATAACTCTCCGGAAATTTATCTGCTAAATAATTAGCAAAAACATCGTGTCGCGCCGAAGTCAATCCGTTGCTACCCATTCCGCCATTATATTCTTTTTCATATTTGGCTTGACCAAAAGAAGCCAAACCTACAATTACATCACCTGGTTTTATGTTGCCATTATCCACCACATCACTTCGTTTCATTCGTGCTGTAACGGTAGAATCTACAATTATTGTTCGAACTAAATCACCCACATCGGCCGTTTCACCACCAGTTGAATGTATGGTTACCCCAAATGATTTTAACTCCGAAATAAGTTCTTCGGTACCATTAATAATTGCCGATAATACTTCGGCAGGGATTAAATTTTTATTTCTACCAATGGTGGATGAAAGTAAAATATCGTTAGTCGCTCCAACACAAAGCAAGTCGTCAATATTCATGATTAAAGCATCTTGAGCAATGCCTTTCCATACTGAAATATCGCCCGTTTCTTTCCAATACATATATGCCAAAGAGGATTTAGTTCCTGCTCCATCGGCATGCATGATGATACAATAATCTTCGTCTTGGGTTAAATAATCGGGAACGATTTTACAAAAAGCCTTAGGAAATAATCCTTTATCAATATTTTTAATGGCATTGTGCACATCTTCTTTAGATGCAGAAACTCCGCGCAAGGCGTATCGTTGGCTATTATCAGAACTCATTTTGTAGTTGTTGTGTTGTGGCGCAAAGATAGTAATTTGAAATACAAATTTTGATTATTAATTTTCAACAATCATAATTTCTACTCTTCTATTATCATCTTCTTCTTGGGTACTTTTTTCAGGAATTGGATGAATAGGTCTTGTTGCCCCAAATCCTTTAAAAGACAGTCGTTTTCTATTCACTTTATTTATAATTAAAAAATTATAAATTGCCCTTGCTCTTGCGGTCGATACAGCGTCTATTTGATTTGGAAGTTTACAACAAATATGGCCTTGAATTTCAATTTTAAGCTTTGGATTGTCATTCATTAAACATAATAAATCATATAAAACCGGTTGGGATTTAGGTACAATTTTAGCTGAATTATTAAAGAAATATAAATTTGGTAACCGAATTAAATCACCAACTTTTGAATCTTTGAGTTTATCTTTAAGTTTTTGATCGGGAGTAGTTTCTACAACAATTGGTTTCTTTTCTTTAAAAATAATAGTCACCCTTCTGTTTTCATCTTGAACCTCTGATTGCACAAAATCCTCACCAAATCCTCTTATTTCTAATTCCTTATTTACTTCAATTTTACTTTGTTTTAAGAAATCATAAACAGTATAAACACGCTTCATTGCAAGTGTGTCATTGTATTGATTTGTTCCTTTTGAATCACAAAATCCATACAATTTAGAAACCTGATATTCTTTTCCTTCGGCTATCCAAGAATTAATTTTTTTAACTGCCACCTCGTTTAAATCATACTTATCAAAATCAAAAAAAACATCTAGTTTTTCTTGTGAATAGAAAAACAGAGGCAGTAATAAAAAAAGGAAACTGTATTTTTTCATTCTTATTTATCTAAAATCATTATTTCTACGCGTCGGTTTCGAGCCGCTTCAAATTCACTTTTTTCTGGAATTGCAAATTTTGGTTTGGATACTCCAAAACCTTTTGTTTTAATTCTTCTTTCACTAATTCCCTCAGAAACTAAAATTCGTTTTACTTGTTTTGCTCTTGCAGTAGATAGGTTTCGTACATCTTTATCAACACAACAAATATGTCCTTGGATTTCAATTTTTAATTTTGGATAAGTATCTAAAACATAAATTAACTCGTCAATAGAACGCTTTGATGTTGGAATAATTGCAAAGGTATTTACATAAAAATTAATGTCATCCAATCGTATTAAAGTTCCTTTTTCTGAAAGTTTAATCTTATCTTCTAAAGTTGCATTTTCTGGAAAATTCATGGTTTCCTCTTCAATTGGAACGAACTCTGGGGTTAGTTGTTCAACTGGTTTAGGTTCTTCTTTTTTAATTCCTAAAATTTCATTTTCGCGGGAAAAATCAGTTGGAAGCAAATATATTATAGTAGCTTTTCTATTATCTGATTTATTTGAGGATTGCTTAAAATTTTCACCAAAGCTTATCGTCTTAAAGTCTTCTCTTATTTTAATTTGATCTTTAATCTTAGAATAAATAAAAGAAACTCTCTTCTTTGCAAGCGTATCATTAAACTCTGAATTTCCATCCTCATCTGTAAACCCATGAATGGCAATGATTTTCACTTCTTTGTTGGCCAAGATCCAATCTTGAAGTTTTTTGGACTCCAATTTTGAACATTCGAATTTATTGGTTTCAAAAAACACCGAAAATTGTTCTTGTGCTTCCGCAAAAGAGAAACAAATCCCTAGAATCAAACAAATGAAGTGTTTTTTACTAATCATAAAACGAATTTACGGAAAATATATTTTGATTGACAAAATTAATCCCAATAAAAAACCCGATTCAGTTGAATCGGGTTTTTTTATATAATCTAGTTAATACCATTATCTTGTAAATAACAATTCTCTGTATTTAGTTAAAGTCCAAGTTTCATTATCAACAAGTAATTCCAATTTATCGCAATGTTCTCTAATCACATCAAAATAGGGTTTTACTTTATCGCAATAAGATTCAGCCATTTTTTGAGCATCAGTTAATGCATTTGCTTTTTTACGAGCTTCAGTCATCGCTTCCACTTGAGAATTGATTCCTTCAATATGTTCTGAAATTTCTTTGATTAAAAAAATTTGCTCTTTTGCAATTTTTTCAAAATCTTTACCAAAGATTTCTTTCAATCCACGAACGTTTTCAATTAAAGTATTTTGGTAACGAATAGCTGTTGGGATTACATGATTACGCGCAATATCTCCCAGTACTCTTCCTTCAATTTGGATTTTCTTAGTATACTCTTCTAATTCAATTTCGTAACGCGCTTCAACTTCTACATGATTCATTACATTTAAATCAGCAAATAACTCTATAGCTTTTTTAGAAACTTTCGCTCTCAAAGCAGCAGGAGTAGTTTTATGGTTACTTAAGCCACGTTTTTTTGCTTCTTTTTCCCAAGCATCGCTATATCCATCTCCTTCAAACAAGATTTTTTTAGTTTCTTTAATATATTCTCTTAATACATTAAAGATCGCTTCGTCTTTCTTTAAATCTTTAGTTTCAATTAAGGTATCTACTGCTATTTTAAAGTCTTTCAATTGCTTAGCAACAATAGAATTTAAAGTAGTCATTGCATTAGCACAGTTTGCAGATGAGCCAACTGCTCTAAACTCAAATTTATTTCCTGTAAAAGCAAACGGAGAAGTTCTATTTCTATCGGTATTATCCAACATTACATCTGGAATTTTACCTACTACATTGAGTTTTAAATCGGTTTTTTCTTCAGGAGAAAGTTTTCCATTAGAAACGCCTTCCAATTCTGCCAATACTTTGGTCAATTGTTCTCCAATAAATACTGAAATAATTGCTGGTGGCGCTTCATTAGCTCCAAGACGGTGGTCGTTACTTGCTGTTGCTATTGAAGCACGAAGTAATTCTTCATATTCGTTAACCGCTTTAATAGTATTGATAAAGAACGATAAGAATTGTAAGTTACTCATTGGTGTTTTTCCTGGAGATAATAAATTCACTCCGGTATCAGTAGCCATAGACCAGTTGTTGTGTTTACCAGATCCGTTTACTCCCTTAAACGGTTTTTCATGGAAAAGCACTTTAAAGTCATGTCGCTCACCTACTTTAGACATCACATCCATCAATAAAGAGTTGTGGTCTACGGCAAGATTGGTTTCTTCAAAAATTGGAGCTAACTCAAACTGATTAGGCGCAACTTCGTTGTGACGTGTCTTTACCGGAATTCCTAATAGCATACACTCTTCTTCCAATTCTCTCATATAATTTAAGGCACGAGAAGGAATAGATCCAAAATAATGGTCGTCTAATTGTTGCCCTTTTGCAGAAGTATGACCAAGCAAAGTTCTACCTGTCATTACGATATCTGGACGAGAATTTGCCAAAGCAGAATCAATTAAAAAGTACTCTTGCTCCCATCCTAAAGTTGCTGTTACTTTCTTTACATTTTTATCAAAGTATTTACATACTTCTGTTGCAGCCTCATCAACTGCATTTAATGCGCGTAATAATGGTGTTTTATAATCTAATGCTTCACCTGTATACGAGATGAAAACGGTTGGGATACATAAGGTAGTTCCAAAAATAAATGCAGGTGAAGTTGGATCCCAAGCCGTATATCCACGAGCTTCAAAGGTGTTTCTAATTCCTCCATTTGGGAAAGAAGAAGCATCTGGCTCTTGTTGTACTAATTGACCACCTCCAAATTTTTCTACAGGATCTGAACCATCATAAGAAGTTTCAAAAAACGCATCATGCTTTTCGGCAGTAGTCCCTGTTAAAGGCTGAAACCAGTGTGTGTAATGAGTCACTCCTTTAGAAAGCGCCCACTCTTTCATTCCCATTGCAATATAATCGGCTAATTTTCTGTCAATTTTAGTTCCATGCTGAACGGCATCTTTTACTCCTTTATAAGCATCAGAGGTTAAATATTGCCTCATTGCTTTATCATTGAATACATTTGAACCAAAAAGATCTGATTTTCTACCAGATTCTTCAAATTTTACAGGCTTTCTACCTGAAGACTCGTTTAATGCTTGAAAACGTAAAGTTGACATAATAATTAAATTTTAAAGTTACACCCTATTATTTTGATGCAAATATATCAATATTTTAATAAAAAATAAATTATACCCTATTTATTTTAGGGGTAATTCATAAAATTTATTAACAATTAAAAAAATAATATTAATAAAACTAAAAGTTGAGTATTATTCTAAATTTTACTTAAAATTAATAATTGGAAATTACTATTGATATTCTATATTTGTAAAAAAGAGATTTTATGGTTTGGTTTTTTTTTATTATTGTAATTACTATATTCTTAGCATTAGACCTTGGGGTTTTTAACAAAACACCCCATATTATAAGCTCAAAAGAAGCAGGCATGTGGACTTCTATCTGGGTTTCAATTTCAATTGCTTTTTCGGGAGTAATATATTGGTTGTACCAAAATAATTATTTGGACAATCCAACTCAGCTAAAACCACTAGAAGCTTCAATAAAATTTCTCACCGGCTATTTAATTGAATTATCATTAAGTGCCGATAATATATTTGTTATTGCAATAATATTTTCATCCTTTAAAATTGCACAAAAATATCAGCATCGCGTGCTTTTTTGGGGAATCATTGGCGCAATTTTTTTTAGAGGACTAATGATTTTCTTTGGCGTGCTATTAATTCAGAAAATAAATTGGATCACCTATGTTTTTGGTGCTTTTTTATTATTTACAGCTATAAAAATGCTCTTCAAAAAAGACGAAGAAGATTTTAACCCGAAAGATTCAAAAATATACAAATTAATTGGAAAGATTATTCCGGTAACACACCATCGCGATAACGAGCATTTTATTATCAAAGAAAACAATAAAAGTTATGCCACACCGCTACTTGTAGCATTAATAGTAATTGAAGTAATGGATGTAGTATTTGCAACTGATAGTGTTCCGGCAATTTTAGCCATAACTTCGGATCCTTTTTTAGTATTTAGCTCTAATATATTTGCTATTTTAGGCTTACGCTCTATGTATTTCTTCTTAGCCAATATGCTTCAAAAATTCAGCTATTTGGAATACAGTTTGATTGCTATATTGTTTTTTGTAGGGATAAAAATGATTTTCATTCATTTTTACAAATTTCCAGAATGGGTTTCTTTATGTTTTATAGCAATTGCATTGGCAACCGGAATAATTGTTTCTCTTAAAAAAGCAAACTCTCTTGAACCTAAATAAAAAAGAGGCTGTATTCAAACACAACCTCTTTTCAAACAAACAAACTATAGACCAACCAAATCTATTTTATTTTAAGAACTTTTTCAGACTTAATATTATATGCTTTTACTACCGCATTATAATCATTAAAGTTAACTGTATTTGCATTTTTATTTCCAAAAAAACCAGGAATCACAACTACTCTCAATATCTGATTTACTCTATATGCTGAAGAAACTCCTGCTAAGTCAAATCCTTCCATATAGATATTCACATCAAATCGAGTAAAATCAAAATCATATCTAAAATCTACCACACCACTATTTAAATAATATGTTTCTGGTAATAATTTCCATATATCAGTTCCGCCTGTAATGCCAGATAGACGGTAAACTAAAACCATATCCGAAGTATATATGGCATGAGGATAGGTAATTAAATTACTAAAGTTATTAGATGTTGTAAACGATCTATTATATTCCCATACTTCACTTATAGTGTCGTTATCTACTGTATTAATAGGAGCTGTTTCGTTAACAGTACAAGATTGAAAAGTTACTATTCCAATAAAGGCAAAAAGAAGTGTAAATTTTTTCATAATAATTTATATTTAGGTTATACAACTTACCATTCAATACTTGTGCCAAACTTTACAATTGACAAAAAAATGTACCTTTGAAAGATGAAATTATACATGATTATGATTGGATGTCGTCCTAAAGGAAGATATACTGAACAGCACGACATTTTTTTTGGCATTGGAAATTCATTAAAAGAACTAATTCCACAAATGAATGATTTTTGGCCCGAAGCCAAAGGTCGATTTCATATTGACGCTTGGCGCGAAGTGAATTTTGTAGAAAACTACCAAATTGAAATCGTAGCCAAAGGTACTGCAAAAGAGAGTTTTTCTCAATTGTTTTTTATCAATTTAGGAGGTTATAAAGAAAATGATTTTGAAGAATACCACTATAAATTACTTGCCGTTGGCAATACCCTATCCGATGTGACCAAAAAAGCAAAAGAAACTACTTTCTACAAACATTGTGGATTTAAGGGTGCTGTTTCCCACATTGATGATAAATTTGGAATTGATATTGACGATTCATTTAATGTGAAAGAAATTCTACTACCTACGTACACTAATCAATATGAAATTCAAATTTCGAAAACAGAGAAAATAATAGAAGATGTTTTACATATTGGATATGTAAAAATCGACACACTAAAATAAGTATGGGAAGAAATAACGAACGCAATATCAAAAAGCACAACGACAAACTTCATAAAGAGCAAGATAAAGCTAAGGCAAAAAAAGTAGCTCGAGAAGAAAAACTAAAAGCAATGGTGCGAAAGTTTAATGAAAGTAAAAATTTATAATTATATCTTACTTTTAATCGGAATCCAAATTTCTTCCTCCGATTCAGGATCATTATTTTTATATTTCTCTCCTAATATTTCAAATTGCGGATGATTTCCCAATTCATATCCAGAAGTTGGAAGCCATTGGGTGTAAATAGTATTAAAAAACGCTGCTGCCCCACTTTGATCTCCTTTATAATTAAAAACAGCGTACAATTTTTCTTCCAAAACTAAAGTTTCCATTCCCTCGGGAATAAAATCAAAGGTTGAAACTACAACAGCAGCCCATTTTACAAATGGAGTAGTCGGACTAAAATCAAAATTTTCTGGATTGATTTGAATGTTATACAATTCGGTTCCTAAAGTATTTTGAATTTCCTTTCTTCTCGGAATAAATCCGCTCCACAATTCAAAAGCACGATAATCAGAATACGTAAATGATAGGTTTTTACCTATAAACTTTGTTTCTGGAAATATTTTTATTGTTGGATTCAATAGATTCAAATTACATATTGCGTCGGTACTGCCCACCCACTTCAAACAAAGCGCTTGTAATTTGTCCTAAAGAACAAACCTTAGTAGCTTCCATTAATTTTTCAAAGATATTTTGATTGTTAATTGCAGCTTCTTGAATTGCATTCAACTCACTAGATACTTTTTCTTCGTTTGCTTTGTGAAGATTTTGCAACATATCAATTTGATATTGTTTTTCTGTTTCAGTTGCACGAATAACCTCTGCCGGAATTACCGTTGGCGAACCTTTAGAACTCAAGAAAGTATTAACCCCAATAATAGGAAATTCTCCGGTGTGCTTTAACGTTTCATAATACAAACTTTCCTCCTGAATTTTAGAACGTTGATACATTGTTTCCATTGCGCCTAGCACTCCGCCACGCTCGGTAATTCGATCAAATTCTTGCAACACCGCATCTTCCACTAAGTCGGTTAATTCTTCAATAATAAACGAACCTTGAATTGGGTTTTCGTTTTTCGCCAAACCTAATTCTTTATTGATAATCAACTGAATCGCCATCGCTCTTCGAACCGATTCCTCCGTTGGCGTTGTGATTGCCTCATCATAAGCATTGGTATGTAATGAATTACAGTTGTCATAAATTGCATATAAAGCCTGTAGCGTAGTACGAATGTCATTAAAATCGATTTCTTGTGCGTGTAGTGAACGTCCTGATGTTTGAATGTGGTATTTCAACATTTGGGCTCTTTCGTTGGCTCCGTATTTATTTTTCATGGCTTTCGCCCAAATTTTTCGCGCCACACGGCCAATAACCGCATATTCCGGATCAATTCCGTTAGAGAAAAAGAACGATAAATTTGGTCCGAAATCATTAATGTTCATTCCACGACTCAAATAATATTCCACGTAAGTGAAACCATTAGCTAAGGTAAAAGCCAATTGTGTAATTGGATTGGCACCGGCCTCTGCGATATGATATCCAGAAATAGAAACCGAATAAAAGTTTCGAACATTCTCTTTAATGAAATATTCTTGAACGTCTCCCATTAATCGTAAGGCAAATTCGGTAGAGAAAATACAAGTATTTTGCGCCTGATCTTCTTTTAAAATGTCCGCTTGAACCGTTCCACGAACTTGTGATAAAGTTTTTATTTTGATATCAGTATACACATCCAAAGGCAATACTTGATCTCCAGTAACACCCAAAAGCATCAATCCTAAACCATTGTTTCCTTCTGGCAATTCGCCTTGGTATTTTGGTCTAACAGTTCCTTTTTGATTATAAATCGCGTTGATTTTTTTCTCAACTTCAGCTTGAAGATTATTTGCATTAATATATTTTTCACAATTTTGATCGATAGCCGCATTCATGAAAAAACCAAGCAACATCGGTGCCGGACCATTAATAGTCATCGAAACAGAAGTCAATGCATGCGTCAAATCAAAACCAGAATACAACTTTTTAGCATCATCCAAACAACAAATAGAAACTCCAGCATTTCCAATTTTTCCGTAAATATCAGGACGCACGTGCGGATCATTTCCGTATAAAGTAACCGAATCAAAAGCGGTAGATAATCGTTTTGCAGGCAATCCGGCGCTTACATAATGGAAACGTTTATTCGTTCTTTCAGGTCCACCCTCACCAGCAAACATTCGGCTTGGATCTTCACCTTCCCTTTTAAAAGGATACAATCCAGAGGCAAAAGGAAATTCTCCAGGTACATTTTCTTGTAAATTCCATTTTAATATATCGCCCCAAGCCTGGTATTTTGGTAAGGCCACTTTTGGAATTTGCGAATGCGATAAACTTTCGCTGTGTGTCTTAATTTCGATGACTTTATCACGAACTTTAAAACTATAAATAGGATTTTTATATTTGTTTACTTTATCCTCCCAAGTTAAAATTATCTCCCAATTGTAGGGATCAAGATTCATTTTCACACGATCAAATTCGGCAACAAGCAAATTCATGAATTGTTGCGATTCTTGCGGAAAGACAAGATTGAGATCTATTCCTGCTTTTGTTAGAGAGGGTTTACTTCCAAAAACGGTTTCTATGGTTTTATAAATTCCGTATAATTTTTGGGCAACTTCAACTTGAGAAAGTGCTATTTCATCATATTTTCGATTGTTTTCTGCTATTTCAGATAAATAACGGGTTCTGTGTGGTGGAATCACAAAAACTTTTTCACTCATTTCGCGAGTGATTTGGAACGTCGATTTTAAATCGGATCCGGTTTTCTCTACAATTTTATCCATAATCGATTTGTAGAGTGTATTCATTCCTGGATCGTTAAATTGCGAAGCGATAGTTCCAAATATGGGCATCGAATCGGTATCAGCATCCCATAAATTATGATTTCTTTGGTATTGCTTTTTCACATCGCGAATCGCATCCAAAGCACCTCTTTTATCAAATTTATTTAGCGCTACCAAATCGGCAAAATCCAACATATCGATTTTTTCCAATTGCGTTGCTGCACCAAATTCGGGAGTCATTACATACAAGGAAACATCGGAGTGATCCATGATTTCAGTATCACTTTGACCAATTCCAGAAGTTTCTAAAATTATCAAATCGTATTTTGCCGCTTTTAAAACTTCGATGGCTTCGTTTACATATTTAGACAAGGCCAAATTAGATTGACGGGTTGCCAATGAACGCATATAAACTCTTGGATTATTAATGGCATTCATCCGAATACGGTCACCAAGCAAAGCACCACCTGTTTTTCTTTTGGAAGGATCAACCGAAACCAATCCGATTGTTTTTTCTGGAAAATCAATTAAAAAGCGACGCACTAATTCGTCTACCAAAGACGATTTTCCGGCACCACCGGTTCCAGTAATTCCAAGAACTGGTGTTTTATTGTTTTCATTTTTCTTATGAATTGCATCAAATGCAGTCTTTGCAATTTCAGGGAAATTCTCTGCAGCAGAAATCAATCGGGCAATTGCCGTTGGATTTTTATCTTCAATATGAGCTAATTCATCTTTTAAAACAGCACCTACTGGATAATCTGATCGTTGCACCAAATCATTAATCATTCCTTGTAATCCCATGGAACGCCCATCATCTGGAGAATATATTCTTTCAATTCCGTAAGCATGCAATTCGGCAATTTCGGTTGGCAGAATCACTCCACCGCCGCCGCCAAAAATTTTAATATGCCCCGCTCCTTTTTCCTTTAGTAAGTCATACATGTATTTAAAATACTCATTGTGACCCCCTTGATAGGAAGTCATTGCAATGGCATTGGCATCTTCTTGAATGGCTGTATTCACTACTTCTTCTACACTTCTATCGTGACCCAAATGAATCACTTCGACACCAGTAGCTTGAATAATTCTTCGCATGATGTTAATGGCAGCATCGTGACCATCAAAAAGAGATGCAGCAGTAACAATTCTTACTTTATTTTTAGGAATGTAGGGCGTTTGTAGTTCCATTAGTAATTTTTATTCAAATTTGTGAGCGCAATTTACGAATTTAATAATTTTATTACCTTCAAAATTATCTAAATCTTTACTGAAATTTGTGATAAAAAATAAAGGCATACTATTTGCATAGACTTGAAAAACAAAATCGATAAGCATGAAAAAAATTATTCTTATAGCACTGATTTGCCCTTTAGTTGGCATAGCACAATTAAAAACAATTCCGAAAAAATTACCCACAAAACCTAAAATTACTTTACCTAAAATTGGGGGCACTACAACCAATAACCCAACTATTGATATTGCAGCAGGATTGAAAGAAGCTTTAAATAATGGAATCACTAAAGAAGTTTCAAAATTGACTGCGATGGATGGATTTTTGAAAAACGAAGCGGTTAAAATTTTAATTCCAGAGGAATTGCAAAAAGTGGAAAGTACCTTGAGAAAACTCGGGATGGGCAACCTAGCCGACCAAGGCATTGTTGCCATGAACCGAGCAGCCGAAGATGCTATGAAAGAAGCGACTCCTATTTTTGTTTCGGCGGTAAAAAACATGACAATTACTGATGCAAAATCAATATTAATGGGTAAAGAAGATGCCGCAACGGTTTATCTTCAGGGTGCAACTACCAAAGATTTGTACTCTAAATTAAGTCCGGTTGTGCAGCAATCCATTGGAAAAGTGGGAGCCGATACCATTTGGAACACTATAATCAGTAAATATAATTCAATTCCGTTTGTGAGTAAAGTAAACCCAGATATTACCGATTACATCACCAACAAATCGATGGATGGGGTTTTCAAAATGATTGCAGTGGAAGAAAAAAATATTAGAACCGATTTAAAATCGAGAACTTCACCTTTATTACTGAGTGTATTTGGATTATTAAATAAATAATTTAACAATTGTTGATTTAACAATAACATTCACTTAACATCCTTTGAAATATATGTACAGATATTTGCAACGTTATAAATGAGGATTTATAATTTTGTTTGGTTTAGTTAGTAAAAAGATTGCCAATGTATTAAATGCATTGGCTTTTTTTTATTAGAAAATCAATTTTTTTGAATAAACGCAATCACCGTTTCGTTAAAAATAACCGGTTGTTCTACATTCACTACATGACCGCAGTTTTTAACAACAAATAATTCGGCTGTTTTTATATGACTGGCAACTACTTTTCGTACAGAAGGTAAAAACATATAATCTTCTTCACCCATTACATAAAAAGTAGGAATATTTAACTCCTGCTGACGAAACCATTTTAATACGGGGTTGATTTCGGCGGTGAGCTTAAACCAACGAATGAACTCTTTTTGATATAATTTTTTGGCCTCGTTTATAAATAACAAGCGCGATTGCTTGTGGTTTTTGTTAGGCATAATAACAAAAGCAAAAAAACGATACAAAACCAAATAAGGTAAAACATATTTAAATGTATTTCCCAAACGCATTAAGATTTGAGAACGGAAATTCATTTTTAAGATTGCACCGCCCATAACCATACTTTTTACTCTGTCGGGATGAGTTTCTGCCAACTGGCGAATGACGATCGTTCCTAGGGAAATTCCAATAAAATGAGAAGTTTGAATATTTAAATGATCCAATACTTCCAAAACATCTTCTGCAATAGATTGAAAGGTATATTTTTTATGGAACGCTTTTTTGAATTGATGGTTAGAATTGCCGTGCCCTCGTAAATCCAATAACAAGACATTGAAGTGTTTTTGAAATTCCCGAATTTGTTTGAACCAAATAGATGAACTTCCTCCTGCGCCGTGCACAAAAGTCACCCACTCGCTTGACTGCTCGTTTTTATATAGTGTATATGCTATCAAAGAGATTGAAGTATAACTTGCATTTCTTGTTGCATTTTCAAAGCTTCTGCTCTTGCTTTTTCTGCAAAATCAGTTCCATTGGAAGCATAAATAATTCCTCGAGACGAGTTAATTAACAAGCCTACATTAGAACTCATTCCGTATTTACATACCTCCTGCAAACTTCCTCCTTGCGCTCCCACTCCGGGAACTAACAAGAAACTATCTGGAATTATTTTTCTGATTTCAGTAAAATAGTCGGCTTTGGTGGCACCTACAACATACATTAAATTCTGCGAATTTTTCCAAGACTTTGAGGTTTCAATAACTACCTTATATAGTTCTTTGCCTTCAACATTTTTAGTTTGGAAATCAAAAGCCCCTTCATTAGAAGTCAAAGCCAACATAATAGCATGTTTGTTTTCAAAAGCCAAAAAAGGCTCCATCGAATCTTTTCCCATATAAGGAGCAACAGTTACTGAATCGAAATTTAAATCCTCAAAAAAAGCTTTGGCATACATGGTCGATGTATTTCCGATATCGCCACGTTTTGCATCGGCAATAGTGAAGATTTCGGGGTATTTATCATTAAGGTATTTTATTGTTTTTTCAAGCGATTGCCATCCTTTTATTCCGTATGCTTCGTAAAAAGCCGTGTTGGGTTTATAGGATACACACAAATCGTGCGTGGCATCAATGATTGCTTTATTGAATTCGAAAATTGGATCTTCAAGTTCTAATAAATGGGATGGAATTTTGGTTAAATCAACATCCAAACCAATACACAGAAAGGATTTTTTGATTTTGATTTGCTCGATAAGTTGTGTAGTTGTCAAGGCACTTGGTAATTTGTAGTTTGTAACTCGTTATTGCACAAAGTTAGTTTAAAGTTTGGTAACCACAAAAACTCAACTTATTCAAAAAACAAAAGCCAAACTATTTCTAGTTTGGCTTTTTAACTATTTGTTCTTTTCTGAGTTTACAAAACTTCGCTTTCTTTGAGTTTTTCCATGTTGTTAACCAACTGAAGTTCTTCAACAAATTTCTGAATTTTTCCGTTCATTACCCCATCCATATCAAAAACATCCAAACCAATTCGGTGATCGGTTACACGCCCTTGCGAATAATTGTAAGTTCTAATTTTAGCCGAACGGTCACCCGAGCTCACTTGAGACGAACGCTTGGTAGCATCTTCAGCTTGTTTTTTAGCCAATTCTTGCTCGTACAAACGCGATCTTAATACCTCAAGCGCTTTATCTTTGTTTTTATGTTGCGATTTTTGATCCTGACATTGCGCTACCAATCCGGTTGGGATGTGTGTTAAACGCACGGCAGATTTTGTGGTATTCACCGATTGCCCTCCAGGTCCTGAAGAACAAAAGAAATCAATACGCACATCATTCATATCAATTTGTACGTCAAATTCTTCTGCTTCTGGAAGCACCATTACCGTTGCAGCCGAGGTGTGCACACGACCTTGAGTTTCGGTTTGCGGTACACGTTGCACACGATGTACACCGGCTTCAAATTTTAATGTTCCGTAAACATCTTCACCGGTAACTTCAAAAATAATTTCTTTAAAACCGCCCGAAGTTCCTTCGTTCATATCCACCACAGAGGTTCTCCAACCTTGGGTTTCGCAATATTTAGTATACATTCTAAATAAATCTCCAGCAAAAATGGAAGCTTCGTCTCCACCTGTTCCGGCACGAATTTCCACCATAACATTTTTAGCATCTTCAGGATCTTTTGGGATCAACATGAATTTGATTTCCTCTTCCAATTGTGGCAAACGTTCTTTGGCTTCGTCCAATTGCATTTTGGCCATTTCTACCATTTCGGCATCACTGCCATCAGCGATAATTTCGTTGGCTTCTTCTATATTTCCAGTAACATTAATCAATTCTTCACGCTTCTCCATTAAGTCTTTAAGTCCTTTGTACTCTTGATTTAATTGCACGTAACGCTTTTGATCAGAGATGACATCAGGTTGAATAATCAAATCTGAAATCTCGTCAAATCGTTGTTTTACATATTGAAGTCTCTCTAACATTTTGTATTCTTTATTTTGGAGAGCAAAAATAGTAAATAGTGTTCAGTTGGCAGTGTTCAGTTGGTAGTTTTTTTATAATATTGTGGTATTAAATATAGATTTATGAGAAAAATTGCTTTTACACTTGCAATTACTGCCCTAACCTTAGTCTTTTCGTGCAATAAATATGATGCAAAAGGAAATCTAATTAAGAACTATGAAGAGCTTGAAAAAGCGAAATGGCTGGTGGGCGAATGGGAAAAAACCGACAGTCTTGGTACCCTAATTGAAATTTGGCAACCCAACAATGACAGCACCTACACAGGACAATCCTATTACATTCAGAATGAAAAAGACACGATTCATAATGAGCAAATTGAATTGTTGCAAGATCAAGAGCATTTAATTTACTCTGCTACGGTAAAAGGCGAAAACAACAATAAAGCCATTCCATTTCAATTGACCAAAGATGAAGACAGTTTATTGGTTTTTGAAAATCCAAAGCACGATTATCCTCAAAAATTGGAATACCGATTATTAAAAAACAAGTCGGTCTCAATTACGGTTTCAGGGAAAGAAAGAGGAAAAACGAGTAAAGCTACTTATCTACTGAATAAGAAAAAATAACACCAAAAACACGTTCAAATCGTCTAAAACTTGCTTTCCGGCAAGTTTTTTTTAATTATAAATAATTGAAAATTTGATGGTTACAAATATTATTTTTATTTATTCTAAATAAATTTTGTAAATTAAAATCTTGAATTTATATTTGCATTATTATTTTTAATAAATCTAAATAAATGAAAAGGGTTGCGCTTTTATCACTGCTAACATTCATGCTTTCGACAACTGTCTTCGCTCAAGAATCCTACAATGACGATGCTTATTATGCATTAATTGATACCGTAAAAAAAATAAAGGGGAAAAGATTAAAGGAAGTAAATGTTGCCTTCTTGCCACAAAATAATCCTGTAAATATTGGTAAAGCAGGTATAAAAACAATGGATTTACCTCAGGCTAGTGCAATAATTAGTAGCGCGGTATTGACAAACCAACAAACTAATTCCTTGTCAGATATTTTAAAAAATGCCAACGGTGTTTACATCATGGGAACTACTGGAGGATATCAAGAAGAGATCGCCTCAAGAGGTTTTCCTTTGAGTAGCTCCAATACTTTCAAAAATGGAATTCGCTATTTTAATGGTATGTCAATTGAAACTAGTGGTTTAGAAAAAGTAGAATTATTAAAAGGAAGCGCTGCGCTCTTATTTGGAAATGTAGCTCCTGGAGGTATTTTAAATTTGGTTACCAAAAAACCAAAAAATGAATTGGGTGGAGAGATTGGTATTAGATATGGAAGTTTCAATACGATCAAACCTAACTTTGACATTTATAATTCAATTGGAAAAAATAAAAACTTGTCCTTTAGAATCAATGGTAGTTATGAAAAAGGGGATAGTTTTAGAGACTTTGTTCACTCGGAACGAAGCTATATCAATCCTTCATTTTTAATTAAATTAAGTAACAAAACCGAATTATTGCTGGAAGCCGATTACATTAAGGATTCTAGAACCCCCGATTTTGGAGCTGGTATCTACAATTACCAAATCTTGGATTTACCACGAAGCCGCTTTTTGGGTGTTAGCTGGGGATATTACAATAGTAAACAAGCTTTGAGTACGGCTACCTTAACCCATACTTTATCAGAAAATTGGAGTGTTTCATTTATCAATTCGATTCGATTTTTTGAAACTGATTTATTTTCAAACACAAGACCTAATCCTGTAATTGGTGGAAATATAACAGCTGTTGGAGATTGGACTAGAAGTATTCAGCGCACTGAAAACAAAGACGATTATTTTATCCAACAAGCTGATTTGAAAGGAAAATTTACTACCGGAAAAATAAACCATCAATTTTTATTTGGCTATGATGTTGAAAGTTTCAAAACCTTTACTACCGCTTATCAAAATTTTATGAATTATGATGTAATCAATATTTTTAATGATTACAATCCTGATTTAGAACCAGCAATTCCAACTTTAAATAAAAACACTTTAACAACCACGCCAATAAATCGATTTGGAGTTTACCTACAGGATTTAGCGCACTTAACCGATAAGTTTAAATTGTTGGCAGGGATAAGATACAGTTATCAAGAAACACAAAGTGAGGTATTTACATATGCAACTAAATCTACAATAAACTCAACTAATTATGATGGCGCTTTATCACCTCGATTGGGATTGATTTACCAACCTTCTACCAATGTGACATTATTTACCAGTTACTCCAATTCATTTGAAATTAACACGGGTCAAGATGAATTGGGGAATGCTTTAAAACCTTCCATAATTGACCAATTTGAAGTAGGAGTTAAAACTAAGATATTAAAAGAACGCTTGTATCTTAATTTGACTGGTTATCAAATCACCAATGAAAATTTCTACCAACAATCTTTAAGCAACGGAAATACCTATTCCTACATTAAAGTATTAGCAGGAGAAGTACAAAGTAAAGGTGTGGAAATTGATTTGGTTGCAAACCCAATAAAAGGACTTTCAATACTAGCTGGATATAGTTTTAATGAAACAAAATATGTAAAGAGTACCTATTTTATCGAAGGTAGTCAATTGAAATACAACCCAAAAAATACTGCAAATTTCAATATTAATTATAATTTTGAAGGACGAAAACTAAACGGATTATCTGTTGGCTTAATTAATACTTATTTTGGCACCCGCTACGCAGGAAGACCAACACGAGTACAAATTGCTAATGACTCGAGAAAATTGATTTATGTACCTGATTACTTTCAAATTGATGCCACGATGGCTTACACCTTTTCCAATTGGACCCTACGAGCAAAAATTAGCAACTTGTTAAACGAATTGAATTACAATATTCACGATGACAACAGTTTAAACCCTATTGCACCAAGAAATTATACTACTTCACTGACTTACAATTTTTAAAATGAAACTAGTGCTTTAGTTACTTCATAGTAAAAATAAATATGATTAACAAAATAGATTTCATAATAATTGGTATCATTTCAATATTACTAACGGTGATTGGTTTTATTTTGGATTTAAATGAAAGGATTCCTAATATTTTATTGAACACTTACGAAGTGCTTTTTATGTCGGCAATAATTTTCATTATGATTTCAATAATTTATTTTCCAGTTAAACTTATTATTTATAAATTTATAAAGAGTAAGTTTAATTAATACTTACAGTTAAAGTTCTAATGACTTAGTTTATTTTTTTATATTTTTGGTATATAAAAAATAATAAAAAACTATGAAAACCATAAAATTACTTTTTTCGTTAGTTATTTTGACCTTAATTTCCTGCAACAATACTGATGCAGATGACACTCCAAACACCTTAGTTGGAACATGGAAATACTCAGAAATGCTGGCAGACCCAGGTAATGGAAGTGGTGTTTTTAACCCTGTAACCAGTGACAAAACCCTAACATTTGACGCTAATGGAAATGTTACTTCAAATGGTTCTTTGTGCGATATGTCTACAGCATCGAATGCAAGTTCAACAGGAACTTATACTGCGGCAACTAATACCTTAATTCCTTCAAGTTGCCCAAATACATCTATTATTTACGAATTAACTGGGACAGTTCTAATACTAAATTATCCTTGCATCGAACCTTGCAAGGCAAAATTCATTAAAGTTCCATAAAAAAACTCCGACATCAATCGGAGCTTTTTTTTTAATTCTTAACAGGGATATTTTCTAATATTTCAATTACAAATTTCCAGAATTTTTTAGAAGAAGATATACTTGCTCGTTCATCTGGGCTGTGGGCACCGTGAATGGTAGGACCAAAAGAAATCATGTCCATTCCCGGGTAATTAGTTCCTAGAATTCCGCATTCCAATCCGGCGTGACAAGCGGCAACATTTGGTTTGGTTCCGTTTTGCTTTTCGTATATATTAACCAATAAATCTAATATTTCCGAATTTACATTTGGCGTCCAACCAGGATAGCTTCCTGCAAAAGTTACTTCGCAACCAAATAATTCATAGGCCGAACGCAAGGCATTAGCCAAATCCATTTTAGAACTTTCCACCGAAGATCGGGTTAAGTTTTGAATGGTGATTTCACCCTCTTTAACAATTACACGCGCAATATTATTTGAAGTTTCAACTAAATCTTTTATGTCGGCACTCATTCGATATACGCCATTATGAGCCGCATAAATCCCTCTTATCAAGCCTTCCTGAACTCCCAGATCCATTACCTTTTTTGGTAAATGACTTTTCGTTATTTCAATCGTTAGGTTGGGCTCCATCGTTTTGAATTCGGCTTTGATATCGCTAATGATTTCTTGCATATCAAATACAAAAGCTTCGTCATACATTGATGCCACAATTACTTTGGCAGTGCTTTCTCGAGGAATTGCATTACGCAAACTACCCCCTGAAATTTCAGCAATTTGCAAACCAAAATTTTCAAATCCGTTAAATAATAAACGGTTCATGATTTTGTTGGCATTACCCAAACCTTTGTGAATATCCATCCCGGAGTGGCCTCCGTTTAAACCTTTTACAGTAATCGTATATCCTACCGAACCTTCAGGAGTTTCTTCTTCGTTGTAACTTCTGTTTGCTGTTACATCAATTCCACCTGCGCAACCAATTCCAATCTCATCGTCTTCTTCGGTATCCATATTTAAAAGAATTTCTCCTTTTAATATTCCACCTTTAAGGTTTAAAGCACCGGTCATTCCTGTTTCTTCATCAATTGTGAAAAGTGCATCTATAGCAGGGTGTTTAATATCTTTAGATTCTAAAATGGCCATCATCATGGCAACTCCAAGACCGTTATCTGCACCAAGCGTAGTTCCACGAGCACGAACCCAATCCCCATCAACATACATATCAATTCCTTGGGTATCAAAATCAAAATCAGTATCGTTATTTTTTTGACAAACCATATCCAAATGCCCTTGAAGCACAATTGGCTTACGATTTTCCATTCCTGGAGTAGCCGGTTTTCTTATAATCACATTACGAATTTCGTCTTCAAAGGTTTCTAAACCCAATTTGTTTCCAAAATTTTTTATGAATTCAATTACACGATCTTCTTTTTTAGAAGGTCGAGGAACTGCATTTAAATCGGCAAAATTATTCCAAAGTGGTTTTGGCTCTAGGTTTCTTATTTCTTGGCTCATTAGTTACTTTTTTATTTTATGTTACAAAGTTACAAAGTTTAAATGCTTTGCAAATTGATTTGTGATTATATTTACAATTCATTTTAGAAATATGAAAAGAAAATACCTCCTTCCATTTTTCTTGGTCTTTCAGATCGTTTTTCTGAAACTAATCGCTTTTTTTCCAGAAGTGGTAGAACAGTATTACAGCAACGGTTTGTATGTATACATTTCAAATTTATTGCGAATTGTAATGGGTGGAATTCCGTTTTCTATTGGGGATTTAATATACGGATGTATTCTTTCTTACCTGCTTTTTAAATTATGGAAAACCCGAAAAACCTGGAGGTTGAATTGGAAAAATAATTTACTTCAAATGACAAGCGTGCTTTCGGTACTTTATTTTGTATTTCATTTTTTATGGGCGCTCAATTATTACCGAGTTCCTCTATTTGATAAAATGAATATCACACGCGAATATTCGGATACCGATTTAGAAAATTTCACTCAAAAGTTGATTCAAAAAACCAATGCGCTTCAATTAAAAATCACACACAACAAAAATATCAAAGTACACTACACTGCTGCTTTTGAAACTATTTTTGAAGCGAGTACCAATGGTTATAAATATGATATAAAAGAGTTCCCCTTTCATTACATTCATTCAAGCAAAAAGAAATCATTATTTAGTTTGCCGCTCACTTACATGGGATTTGCCGGATATTTGAATCCGTTTACCAATGAAGCCCAAATAAATGACAAACTTCCAAGGTATACTTTGCCCAATATAGTTTGCCACGAAATGGCGCATCAAATTGGATATGCCAGTGAAAGTGAATGTAATTTTATTGGTTTTTTAGCCGGAATCAACAACCCCGATTTGTATTTTCAATATTCGGCCTATAGTAATGCCTTGCGTTATTGCATGATGAATATTGCTCTTAAAAACGAAGCAAAATTCAAAGCCTTACAATTAAAAATCAACTCCGGAATAATAGAAAACTATAAAGAAAGTGATGCGTTTTGGAAAGAATACGATACGTTTATTGATAAAGGTTTTCATGCTTTTTACGATCAATATCTAAAAATGAATCAGCAAAAAGACGGCATAGAAAGCTACAGCAAATTTGTGGATTTGTTGGTGAATTACTACAAGACACGAACATTATAATGCAATTTTAAAGGAAATTGTAACAAAATTTGGTATTGCGTTACTAATTTGAAGTATGAGTGAAAATTTGGAACAATTATTTGTAAAGCAACTTAAGGACAATCAAAATATTGTCCATAAAATTTGCCGTCTTTACACAAATAACGAAGATGCTCACAAAGATTTATTCCAAGAGATTACCATTCAATTATGGAAAGCGTATCCAAAATTTAGAGGAGAATCTAAATTCTCTACTTGGGCCTACAGAGTGGCATTGAACACTGCGATAACCCTTTACAGAAAAAATACTCGAAGCATTGCAACCGTAAATTACGAAAATGTAAGTTTCAGTATAAGCCAAGAAGACTATAACCCAGAGGAAGAAGAACAATTAAAATTAATGTATCAAGCAGTTCAGGAATTGAATGACATTGAAAAAGCATTGATTTTTATGTATTTGGAAGATAAAGATTACACTGAAATATCAGAAACCTTGGGGATTAGCGAAGTAAATGCACGAGTAAAAATGAACCGAATTAAAGGAAAATTAAAAAAAATACTAAATCCGTAGTGATTATGAAAGAATTGGATTTACTAAAGAAAGCCTGGAAAAAAGATACCACTTCATTTGAACAAGTTTCAGAGGGAGCTATCTACAATATGTTACAAAAAAAATCCTCTTCAATTGTGAAATGGATTTTAATTATCAGCATAATCGAATTTATTATTCTAAGAGGATCTGATATCCTCATTCTCCTAGATGAGACGTACAAAAACAAAATGAATATTGCTCATTTGTACAATTTTGAGGTGATTATAACGGCAATAAATTTTGTTGTTCTTACCCTTTTCATTTATTTGTTTTACAAAAATTTCAAGACCATAAATACAGGATCTTCCGTAAAAAAACTCATGAAAGATATTTTGAATACCAGAAAAATTGTAAAATATTATGTATGGTATAACTTAATATTGGTAGGGTTATCAAGTACGATTGCAGTATATTTTGAAATAAAAAACGACACAAAAGTTAACCTACTGTATTCAAAACACGAACTATTATTTATTGGAGTTGGAGTTGCAATAATTGCAGTTTCATTTTTATTATTTTGGCTTTTCTATAAATTACTTTACGGAATTTTGCTAAACAAACTAAACAACAATTATAAAGAGCTTTTAAAAATAGAATTAGAAGAATAAATTAGGCTTCAATTGGAGCTACCTTTAAGAAAGAAGGATGTTGCTCGATAGCAAATTCAATTTTTTCAACGATTTCATCAATCGTGTCGTTATCATAATCAATTTGTAAAGGTTCTTTGACTATAAATGATTGAAGTATATTTTTCTTTTTTAATCGTAGTCCTTTTTTATCAAAAGATCTTCTAAAACCATCAATAACAATAGGGACAACAACAGGTCTATGTTGCATAATTATATGTGCTGTTCCCTTTCTAACCGGCTTAAACGACTTGGTTGTACCTTGAGGAAATGTAATTACCCAGCCGTCTTGAAGTGCCAATTTAATATTTTCGGTATCATTAGGGTTCACTTCTCTTTTTTCTTCAACATCTTTACCACCGGCACGCCAAGTTCGTTCAACAGAGATTGCGCCTACATAGGCAAGAATTCTTGGTAATAAACCTGATTTCATAGTTTCACTAGCAGCAACATAATAGATATTCATTTTTGGTTGCCAGATATATCCTAAATTCTTAATGGTATTTTCTCGACCAGAGAGACTAGCATTAAAAACATGAAACATGGCAACTACATCAGCAAAATAAGTTTGGTGATTGGAAATGAATAATACATTTTTATCAGGAAGATTTCGAATAATCTCAGATCCTTCAATTTTTAGCTCATTAAAACCTCGATATCTCTTATGAGTAATACATCCGAAGATTCGAATTAACCACTTTTTAATAAATAAAATATGTCCGAAAGGATTTCGCCTAAACAATCCCATAATTAATAAAATAAATAGCAAACATACAAAAAGAAAAACTTTATAGCACCACTTTCAATACATCTTTTAATTCACTTAACATCATGGCGGTTGCTCCCCAAACAATATGTCCCTCAATCTCAAATACAGGCACTTTAAGGGATTTCGCATAAGAAGTATCCAATATTTTATTTGAAATGATAGCATCATCCAACAATGTTTTTAGCGGTACTTCAATAATTCCAGCAACTTCTTCTTGTTGTAAAACAAATTCAATTTCAGTAGAACAAACTCCCATAAAAGGGTAAACCAAAAAATCACTTGGTGGAATATATAAGGGGGTGAAATCTTTAACTACAGAAATTTTATCTTCTGATATTCCTATTTCTTCGAAAGTTTCTCTTAGAGCTGTTTGGCGATAATCAACATCCTCAGGATCCACTTTACCACCCGGAAAAGCAATTTGAGAAGAATGCACACCTGGATACGAGTTTCTTTTAATCAAAACCAAATGGGTTTCACTTTCTTTCGGATAAAACAACATCATTACAGCAGCTTTTTTGGCTGTTAAACTACTATAAATAGGCTCTTGCAATGACTTAACACGTTCAAGAGGAGCCATTTTAATATGTGAAGTAATAGAAGGTAATTCAACTTCACTTATTGCAGATGTCGCATCAAAAAAATTTATAAAAGTCATTTGCCTAACTGTAATTATTTATAAATTTACCAATAAATTATAACCTACCCAAATTTACAAACCATGTTCAGCAAAGAAGAAAGTTTATTTATAAAAAAAGAATTTTGGGTACAATTTGCTGAAGTATATCCAAGAAAATGGTTGTTATATAACACAAAAATTAAAGATGTTTCTTTCAAGTTTTACATCGACAATAAAAAAGCACAAGTTTCCCTCGATATTGAACCAAAAGAAGAAGAAAAAAGAAAAATATACTTCGAAAAAATAGAATCTCTACAAACAATACTTCTAGAAGATTATCTTCCCGAAGCTATTTTAGAAAGAAACTATTACCTTGATACCGGCAAAGCCATAAGTAAAATATGGGTAGAAAAACTCGGAGTTAGTTTAAACAACAAAAACACTTGGTCAGAAATTTTTGATTTCTTCAACGAAACCATGTCACAGTTTGAAGTGTTTTTTTATGAATACCAAGACTACATCAACGATCTAGAACTGAATACTTAATTTTATTTGTGCGTGCCCCTTAGGGTCGGGCTGTTCGCTACACTCTTTGCTACGCAAAGGATTTTCGCTGCCATCCATCACCCTTAAAAACAAGAAAGCCTGTTCGATTGAACAGGCTTTCCAAA
>Ga0078894_10000417_pt1 | contig 29301 bp, 29 predicted proteins | sample LauGreSu1BDMLBSD_2_FD_67506 | JGI IMG/M metagenome (GOLD analysis project Ga0078894, IMG submission 67506) | Freshwater lake microbial communities from Lake Michigan, USA - Su13.BD.MLB.SD (version 4) (version 4) | ecosystem: Environmental > Aquatic > Freshwater > Lake | place: Lake Michigan... | reverse complement strand
ACCATTATCACATATTGAAATTCCAGCTTTAAATAAATAGCAATTGAAGCACCTGTCGTCTTGATTTATGCACCCATGAGTTTGTGATAAACTAGAAGGTATTTTGTCTATTGATGTTGGCAGTGATGCAATTATGCTAGTTAGACTAATATTTTTTAAAATTATAAAATATTTGTTTTTTGCGGCTTCTCCATTTTTAAAATAAAACGGTGTACATAGTATAATGTCTCCTTCGTTGAACAATGCATTTATTTTTTTAGTGAATATATAAACTGCATATTTTCTATAGAGTTATTCAGACGTTCTCTCATAAATTCGTTTTCTTCAAATAATAACCCAAAATCTATATTTTTATCAGTGCTATTTAGTCTCTGAGATAATAGATCTTCAAGAACTCCATGTTTAATTGCCGATTTTTTCCATAATGAGTTTTCGTCATGTGTATATTCAACTAGAGCAGTTGCAGATTTATTCTTTGCAAATGCAATGATTTTGTCCATTAAATAGATGTCATTATCACTGAATTCATCATCATTAAAAAGGGAAATCGATTTAAAGTAGTCAAACTCTTTTTCAATAAATTTATGAAGTAATACTGGGCTTTCTTCTGACAAATCGATATAAACATCTTTAATTACTGGGCCAAATTTCCAAATTTGAAAATCCACACCAAAAAATGGATAGCCGAAAAGCTTAAATGATGATTCCTCGACCAAAAACAACAATTTTAGTATCTTTGTTTTGCTTAAATTGCCAACACCATTAGATAAGTATACTATGGTATTACCTATTTTATCAAGTTGTTGTGAAGTAAATTGATGTTGCATATTGAACAAAGAGTTAGAACGAACTTATAAAAGAATATTAATCTTTAAAGCTAACATTAATTGCAAAATTATGACTAATAATCGGTTATATTTCAGTTCAAACCTTCATAATTCATTTAAATAAATAATATGCTTACATTTTGAAGCGATTTATAAGTAATAATTTCTTAAATCAAAAATGGTGCGCAGTTCAGTGCGCAATAATCATTAACTAGTTGATTTACAGTATAAATAGGTTCAATTATTAGTGTGGTCCAAACTCCAAGCTGATAATACCCAACCTAAGAATCCAACTCCAATTCAATATGCTTATCTTCGCTAAGCAAACACCAAAATGAAAAACAAACAACTACTTACTTTGATGCTGCTTGTATGCTTTAGTCTAATAGGACAAAAGCAAGCAGCAGCACAAGACTGCAAGGCTTTTGGGCCTTTTAGTCTTTATCTCGAACAAACCCGAAATGAACAAGTACTCGGACTAACCGATAGTACAGCTGCACTCACCATCACTACACCTCAATCATTCACTAGGCAAAAAAAAAAGAGGGCTTTACAGTATTGCCTATCGTACTTCTGCAGCAATACAACAGCTTTGCACCCTACGGTTGGAACGATGGACTACTGATACCCGCTAAAGGATACCAGGCCTATATGAGCGCCGGTTTCAAACTCCAACACCGGAGATGGCAAGTCCAAATCAATCCCGAGGCCGTTTATGCAGCCAACCCGGCTTTTGATCGCCTTCCACAAACAGAACCCGACGCCATCCGTTCGGCGTATGCCAATTACCTCAACTATTCCGATTTGCCCGACCGTTTCGGTAGCGGAAGTTTCCAAAAAGTCACCTGGGGGCAAAGCTACCTCAAGTACACCACCGATAAATGGAGTTTTGGTATAGCTAATGAAAATATGTGGTGGGGGCCAGGATACCGAAACTCACTACTCATGAGTACAAGTGCACCGGGCTTTTGGCACCTTAGCCTCCAGACCAGCAGACCCCTAAAAACGATGCTAGGAAGCATAGAAACCAAGATAATAGCCGGTAGGTTAGAGGGCAGTAACTGGGCAACAAACCCTGAAGCTTTTGAAGTTAACGGACAAAACGAAAGCATAGCCAAATCAGCAGATTGGCGCTACCTATCAGGACTTAGTATTGCCTACCAGCCCAAATGGATACCGGGTTTATACCTCGGATTAAATCGGGTTTTTCAGATCTACCGCAACGACTTAGGAAACGGCTTAACCGATTACCTGCCCTTTATTACCCCCTTGCAAAAGAAAGGCGTACCCGGAGAAGACGCCAAGAAACGCGATCAATTGGCCTCAGTCTATTTCCGTTGGGTACTACCCGAATCCAAAGCCGAATTTTATGGTGAATACGGCTGGAACGACCATAAACAAAACGTTTGGGATTTAGCCGGATCACCTTCACATGCTGCCGCGTTCCTCATCGGGATGCGTAAACTATTTCCTATTCAAGGCTCAACAGACAAATACCTGCGTTTAAACCTCGAATTAACCCAGTTGCAGCAAAGTGCAGATCGATTAGTTCGTCCTTCGGGTGCATGGTATATGCACGGATTTGTACGCCACGGCTATAGCCACCAAGGTCAAACTTTAGGAGCCGGTATAGGTCCAGGAGCGAACAGCCAAACTCTCGATATCGCTTTTTGGAATAAAAATCAAGTGTTCGGAGTTCAGTTAGAACGCTATGCCCACAACCTCGACTTCTTTTACGATGCCTATACACAAGTTATGGTTGATTACAACCGTAAATGGATAGATATGATGCTCAATACCTATACCTACCGCCAATGGGGACACATTGGTTTAAGAGCCGCACTCAACGCCGCCTGGATACGCAATTACCAGTGGCAGGAAGACCGTAATCCACTCAATATCCAAGTACAACTTGGTTTAAACTACCGGTTTAGCAAGCAATAGCTGCTACCTAACAAACTAAATAAACACTGTGAATTACAGTAAACTCGTAAAGTCAGGCAATAGTGTTGTTCTTAACTGTTTAGAAGTGTATTAAAAAACAGAAAAGCATTATATTTTTTTGGATATTAGCAAGAGTGCGAATGCGTCAATACTAGAAGCACGATCACAAACACAATTACGAAAAATGAAAAGAATCTTGTTTTTAGTACTATTAGCAATTACCCTTAGCTGTAACAAGAGTAGTGAAGAACCTGCTGTTATGGTTAATACACCAGCTGAACTTAATGCAGTAGGAACTTGGGATGCGATTTATTTCACAAATAAAAATTATTCAGTAGGAGCTAGATTTGAAGCGCCCAAAGGATTAACAATTACCTTTCTTTCAAACGGCACGTTTAGTACAACCGGAATACCTAACATTCCCAATGTCAATCTAAGTGGAAAATATGTACTCAATGCAGATAAAAGCATCGTTTTCTCAGAAGTATCACCAATAGGTTTTTTTCCAAAAATGACCATAAGCAAGTCTATCTTAAATCGTATTGAGGGCCTTATTACCTTTACTGAAGGCCCAGGAGGAGCATTTATGGCCAATTACGAATTGGTCAAACGGAATCAATAACCCTTAGAGAAATTGTTCTTCAAATCACTTGAGTTCTTAGTGCCCGGTTTTGGCTATTTTCTGGTCAAACAAAATTAGAAGAATTACTATCCTAAAGAGGATTGCCTTCGGCGATCCCTAAATGGGGGTAGCTTCAACAAATTGAAAAACCAACCGCTATCGCGGGATTGCTTTTTTCATTCCATGACTTCGCTTGAGCAAGCTCAACTCGTCCTGAAACGAAAAAACCCAGCAAGCTGGGTTTTTCAATTTAGTGGCGGAGAGAGAGGGATTCGAACCCCCGGACCTTTGACAGTCAACGGTTTTCAAGACCGCCGCAATCGACCACTCTGCCATCTCTCCGGGGGCAAAAGTACAAATACGGCGTTAAACTGCAAATACAGATTGCAATTTTTTTAAATTAACATACAATTGACGTTCTAATCACAACATAAGCTTAGATTTGAGTTGTTCAATACCTAATAAAATGAAAATACAAATCAAATCAGCAGTTCTCCTAGCCTTGTTAGCTAACTCAATAGCTTGTACTACACAAACTACCGACACAGCTACTTCTACACAAGTAAGTGAAACAGCGAGTACAGCGGTAAACTTCAGCTTAAAAGATGAAACGCAGAACACCATTTTGAAGCAATACCTCAAACTTAAAGATGCTTTAGTACTGTCAGATGCTACTAAAACCCAAGAAGCAGCCAAAGCCTTGCAACAAAGCCTGGCAGCAGCCAAAGGTTTTGAAGCAAGCCAGGCAGCAGCAGATTCAATTGCAAAAACCAGCGATTTGTCTCAACAGCGTAAAACCTTTACCAACTTAAGCAATCAACTTATTCCGGTGTTCCGCAAGGCAGCACTCACTAAAGGTGCAGTTTACGTACAATTTTGTCCCATGGCCAACGAAGGGGATGGAGGCTACTGGTTAGCCCAGGAAGAAGAAGTGAGAAACCCCTATTACGGCGATGAAATGCTCAATTGTGGTGAAGTAAAAGAAACAATTAAATAGAATTACACTAAATAGACAAAGCTTTTCGAAAAAACAGTTTCAAAAAAGCCTTATTTCATTAGTTTTGTGCATCAATTATAAATCTTATGTCATCTACAGCAACGATTAAATATGGTGATCAAACCGTAGAATTACCAGTAATTACTGGAACCGAGAATGAATCTGCAATTGATATTGCAAAACTTCGCGATTTAACCGGATTAATCACTTTAGATTCCGGATTCAAAAATACCGGAGCTACAAAAAGCGCCATTACCTTTTTAGATGGTGAACAGGGCGTATTGAAATACCGTGGCTATGCCATAGAAGAATTGGCAGAAAAAGCCTCTTTCTTGGAAGTAGCCTTCCTTTTAATTTACGGCAACTTGCCTACCAAAGCACAGTTAGATGACTTCCAGTTCCAGATTTCACGCCACACACTGGTACACGAAGACATGAAGAAGTTTTTTGATGGATTCCCGTCAAAATCTCATCCAATGGGACAACTTTCATCATTGGTATGTTCACTTTCTTCCTTTTATCCAGAATCCCTAAATCCACACCAAACACAAGAAGAACAGAATCTAACCATCATCAAGCTATTGGCGAAGATGGCTACCATTGTTTCTTGGATCTATAAAAAATCATTAGGTCACCCGCTAATCTATCCACAAAATAAATTCGACTACGTAACCAATTACCTCTACATGACCTTTGGTCAGCGTACTGAAGAAGTAACGATTGATCCGGTAGTGGTAAAAGCCATGAACGTATTGTTGATTCTGCATGCAGATCACGAACAAAACTGTTCAACCTCAACGGTACGTATTGTAGGTTCTGCCGATTGTAATCTATATGCTTCTGTTTCTGCAGGTATTTCTGCATTGTGGGGCCCACTACATGGTGGTGCCAATCAAGCCGTAATCGAAATGCTGGAGCAAATTAAAAACGATGGCGGCGATGTAGACAAATGGTTAAACAAAGCCAAAGACAAAAACGATCCATTCCGTTTAATGGGTTTTGGTCACCGTGTGTACAAAAACTTCGATCCGCGAGCTAAAATCATTAAAAAAGCCTGCGACGATGTATTGGCTAAATTAGGCATCAACGATCCGGTATTGGATATTGCTAAAAAATTAGAGCAAGCAGCCCTTAGCGATCCGTATTTCGTAGAGCGTAAACTTTATCCAAACGTAGATTTCTATTCAGGTATCATTTACCGTGCTTTAGGTTTCCCAACAGATATGTTTACTGTATTGTTTGCCTTGGGTCGCCTACCGGGATGGATTGCACAATGGAAAGAGATGCGTGAAAACAAAGAGCCAATTGGCCGTCCTCGTCAAGTGTATGTAGGAGAAGTTGACAGAAAGTTCGTTGATTTAAAAGATCGCAAATAAATCCTATACTTATGCTTAGGCTAATAAAAAAGCTCGCTTCCTTTTGAAGCGAGCTTTTTTTGTGAACTAATCTTAGATTAGTACAAAATTCCAGCAATCGTAGCAGAAAGGTACGAAGCAAGCGTTCCGCAAATTAAAGCTTTAACTCCCAGTTTAGCCAAATCGGTTCTACGCTCAGGGGCCAACTCGCCAATACCACCAACCTGGATAGCAATCGAACTAAAGTTAGCAAAACCACACAGCGCAAAGCTGGTAATGATAAGTGTTTTGGCGTCCATCGCAGCTTTAACCTTAGCCAAATCCAAATAAGCCACAAACTCATTAATCACCATTTTGGTCCCCATCAATGATCCTGCAACCTGAATGTCTTTCATAGGCACACCCATGGTCCAGGCAAATAAGGAGAATATGCTACCCAGAATTTGGTTCAAACTCAGTGTTTGCAAATCAATACCAATAAAAGATAATGTGAGTCCTAAATTAGCCAAGCCCATACCCACTTTGCCTAACACATAATCCAGTAAAGCAATAATGGCAATAAAACCAATCAGCATGGCAATTACATTCAAACCCACCTTCAATCCATCGCTGGCGCCATGCGAAATGGCATCTACCAAATTGGCATTCGTTTTCTTAATCTCTAATGAAACCTTGCCTTTAGTTTCAGAAACCTCAGTTTCGGGCCATACAATTTTAGAAATAACCAAAGCCCCGGGAGCAGCCATTAAACTGGCCGCAATCAGATATTCGGCCGGAACGCCCAAAGCGATATACACTGCCATTACGCCGCCGGCAATACAGGCCATACTACCGGTCATCGAAGCTAACAACTCCGACATCGTCATGCCTCTCAAATAGGGCTTAATCATGATTTGTGCTTCAACCTGACCAACAAAAGCACTAGCCACATTAGAAAGTGCTTCAGAACCAGAAACGCCCATCAGTTTATACACAACCAAAGCAATACCTTTTACAATACGTTGCATGATGCCTAAATAATAAGCAACGCTAACCAATACGGCCACAAAAATGATGGTAGGAATAATTTTAAAGAAGAAAATAAAATCGTTGCCAGCTCCAAAGGCCTTATCCATTAAACTTTTGTTTACCAAAGCCCCAAAAACGAAATTGGCACCGGCATTTGAAAAATCCAATACTTTGGTAACTGCAGTACCCAGCCAGCCGAATATTTCTTTACCTACGGGGACTTTTAAAATAAATAAAGCGAGAACAATCTGGATGGTTAATCCCGACAAAACCAAGCGGTAATTGATGGCTTTGCGGTTATTCGATAGTAAAAATGCAAGTGCAAAAATAAGTACAATGCCAATGAGGCCGGTGAATCTTTCCATTACTAATAGGTTATATACGGTTTAGAACCGTAAAATAGAAATTAGTAAGAGAATACAGAAGAAATGTAGATAAAAAACGAAATGTAGAAAAATCAGGATGATTTTCTGCGGCTCAATTCATCGCGAATGCTGGCAGCCCGTTCGTAAGCCTCATCTTTGAGCGCTTCCTTTAATTGAACTTTCAATTCCTCATCGGTCAAATTTGAATAATTTGTGGTTGAGGGCAAGGATTCGGGCGTTTCTTCGTTATGAACAACCATATCTTCTAGGTAGGCAAATTCATTCCCTTCCATAATGGTTCCGGCAGAGGCTAGGATAAATTCGTAGGTGTAAATAGGGCATTCAAAACGCACCGCCAAGGCAACGGCATCAGAAGTGCGGGCATCAATTTCAATGGTCTTTTTACCATCAAAACAGACCAATTTGGCGTAAAAAACACTACCAACGAGGTTGTAAATAATCACTTCCTGAACATTTACATGGTAGGCTTGTGCAAAATCTTTAAATAAATCATGGGTGAGGGGGCGAGCAGGAGTCATCTTTTCAATTTCGATAGCAATAGCCTGCGCTTCAAATCCGCCTATGATAATCGGAAGACGTCGTCGGCCGTTAACCTCACCCAATACCAGTGCACATGCACCGGATTGGGTTTGGCTGTACGATAAACCGACAATATCTAACTTGATCTTTTCCATGAATTAAATTCACCGAAATTACGATTGGCCCTTGTAAGCTTTTACTGCTTCGGTAAGTTTAGGTAGAACTTCCATAGCATCGCCAACAATACCGTAATCGGCTACTTTAAAGAACGGAGCTTCCGGATCTTTATTAATTACTACGATAGTTTTAGATGAGCTAACCCCAGCTAAATGTTGAATGGCACCTGAAATACCTATGGCAATGTATAAGTTTGGACTAACTGCAATTCCGGTTTGGCCTACGTGCTCTTCGTGAGGTCTCCATCCCGCATCCGAAACGGGTTTAGAGCAAGCGGTGGCAGCACCTAAGGCATCTGCTAAATTTTCTACTAAATTCCAGTTTTCAGGACCTTTCATTCCTCGTCCGGCAGAAACTACCAATTCGGCTTCTGGTAAGGAAATCTTATCAGTAGCACGAACCACTTCTTTTACTTTTACTTTAGAAACGGCATTTGCAGCTTGAAAATCTGCTACACTTGCAGCCGATCCGCCATCTTTTACCTGATAGGCGTTCGCATTTAAAGCGATAACTTTTACAGCAGAGCTTAAAGAAACTTGTGCGAATGCTTTACCTGAATAGGCGGTTTTCTTCACAGAGAATTTGCCACCAGCAATTTGTGGCAATTCTACAGCACCAGCAACTAATCCGGCCTTTAATTTTACGGCAACTCTTGGCGATAAGCCTTTGCCACTAAAGGAATTGGCCATTACCACAACATCTGCGCCTTCTTTCTGACTGGCTTCCGCAATGATGCTAGCATATGCCTGGCTATCGAATGCATTCAGCGAACCCACATTTAAGACCTTGCTTGCACCATACTTACCTAAATTGCTCAACTCATCAGTACTTGTTTGACCAATTGATAAGGCAACCAGATTGGTGTTTAATTGATCAGCAATCGCTTTTGCGTAAGAAACCACTTCGAATGCGGATTTCTTAAACTGACCTTGAATATTTTCTACGTATACTAAAACTGACATAAATTTTTTCTCTGATACTGTAAATTAAATCACTTTTGCTTCGGTATGCAGCAGGTTAACTAAACCCGTCATATCGGCAGCATCAACCATTTTAACTGCACTGCGTGGGGCAGGAGTTTCATACACCTCAACCGCACTAAGCTGATCAATGTTTTTAGCTTCGATTACTTGTAAAGGCTTGGTTCTGGCCGACATGATTCCTCTCATGTTCGGAATTTTCCATTCGGCAACTCCTTCGGCACAACTTGCTACAAATGGAGCGCTAACTTCAACCACTTCTTTACCGCCTTCAATTTCACGGTTAATGGTAGCTGTACTACCGTCGAAGTCTAATTTTTTAATAACCGAAATAGAAGGAATATCTAAAAATTCGGCAATCATTGCAGGAACTTGAGCACCATTGTGATCAATAGACTCACGTCCGGCTAAAATCATATCAAAACCCTGCTCTTTAGCATATTCGGCAATTTGATAAGCTACAAAATAAGCATCGCGTGGAGCAGCATTGATACGAACTGCATCGTCTGCACCAATAGCCAAGGCTTTTCTAATGGTTGGCTCTGTACTGGCTTCGCCAACGTTAATTACAGTTACTGTTCCTTTACCGCCTTCGCACAATTCAATGGCTCTGGAGAGCGCAATTTCATCGTATGGGTTTAGGATGTACTGAACACCAGCCGTGTTGAATTCTGTATTATTAGATGTAAAGGTTATTTTTGTAGTCGTATCGGGTACGTTACTGATGCAAACAAGTATCTTCATAAGCTTAATATTTTTGCAAATTTAGTTAAAAAAGCCAAACATTTTATGCAGTCAACTCGTCTTGAAAAGCTTTTACAATTCCTTGAAAATGAGCCTCAGGATCCTTTTCTAAAATACGCGATTGCAACGGAATATTTGGTTTCAAATGAGCAGCAAAAAGCATTAACTTATTTCGAAGATTTGGTGCAGAATCATGCAGAATATGTGGGTACTTATTACCATTTAGGTAAATTGTATGAAAAGCTTGATAAACCAGCTGATGCTTTAAAAACGTACCAGCAGGGCATGGTAATGGCCAGAGCTAAAAATGATCGGCATGCACTCTCAGAGTTGCAAGCAGTTTACAACAGTGCTGCGGGTTTAGATTACGAAGACGATTAATTACAATTAAGTGAATAAGCGCAAACTGCTTTTCTTGAAAGATGTTATCTTTTTCACCTTAACCGCATTTGGTGGAGCACAGGCACATATTGGCTACATGTTGAAGGATTTTGTGCAACGACGTCGCTACATCTCAGAACAAGACCTCTTAGAACTAAATGCACTTACACAAGTACTTCCAGGACCTGCTTCGACACAAACCTTAGTGGGTATGGCCTATAAAGTTGGGGGTTTGCCCTTAGCGATAGTAACTTTCTTGATTTGGATTTTCCCTTCAGCGGCTTTGATGGCTTTTGCGGCAATTTTTCTTTCTTTACTCAGCAATCAAATTATTTTACAACATGTTTTAGATACGCTGCAGCCAGTTGCCATCGGTATAGTAGCCTATGCAGCATTTCAGCTGGCTAAAGCTACCCTCAAAAATCAGGTGAGTGTGTTGTTAGCTCTCGGTGCACTTGTCACTACCTTGATTTTGAAAAATGCCTATGTGTTTCCTACGCTCATACTTTTAGGAGGTATAGTTACCTCAGCAATTGATACTCCAGCAGATGAAAGCCAGTTGCGGTCTAAATTATTTGCAGCCATCAATACCCGTAAAGTGCTTTATTTTATCGGTATTTTATTGTTTTTTGCTGTTTTAGGTGCTTTGATTAACCGTACATCACCGTTTAGTTTACCCATTCGTTTGTTTGAAAACTTTTACCGTAACGGTATCCTCATTTTTGGTGGCGGACAAGTTTTAGTCCCTTATATGTTTACCGAGTTTGTAGAAATGAAGCATTACATTAGTTCTGCTGAGTTTCTTTCGGGTTTTGCTTTTCAGCAGGCACTGCCAGGACCTACATTCTCATTCTCGTCATTTTTAGGTGCCTTAACGCTTAAGCATGCGGGTTTTGGTATGTGGGGCCAAATTGGAGGTGCTATCATCGCCGTAATCGGTATTAACCTTCCTGGATTAATACTAATTCTCTTTATTGTGCCATTTTGGAACGATTTGAAAAAGATCAGTCAGATAAAAAATTCCCTATCGGGGATAAATGCAGTATCTGTTGGTTTTATTGGTGCCGCGGTTTTATTTTTAATGCAATCCCAAACATTAGATCTCCGCTCAATAGTGATTATGCTCGCTAGTTTTCTGTTGCTCAGGTATACTCAACTAAAAACTCCCTTACTCATACTTGGGTTTATTTTAATCAGTTTTTTTATTTAAATCACAGTTCTCGAATTGTGGAAATTAAATGACCCTAATCTGATGTTTTGCTGGGTTTAAAATCGTTATTTCGAATCCATGAAGATTTATACCAAAACCGGCGATACAGGCTTAACCTCACTCATTGGAGGCACTCGGGTTCCAAAGCATCACTTGCGTATTGAAAGTTATGGTACGGTAGATGAACTGAACTCCTACATTGGTTTAATACGTGATTTTGAATTATCAGAACACCAGAAAAATGTATTAAAAGAAGTTCAAGATCGTTTATTTACGATTGGATCTACATTGGCATCTGATCCTGAAAAATCTAAAATGAAGCTTCCAGATCTTCATCAGGAAGATATTGACTTGTTGGAAAAAGAAATTGATGAAATGAACGATCAGCTTCCCGAGTTGCGTCATTTCATTCTACCCGGAGGAAGTCAATCTGTATCTTTTTGCCATGTTGCCCGTTGCGTTTGCCGTAGGGCTGAACGTATTTGTGTACACCTAAGAGAAGAAAGTCCTGTTGACGAAAAAGTGATCGTTTATTTAAATCGCTTGAGCGACTATTTGTTCATGTTGGGTAGAAAGCTTTGTTCAGACCAAGGAATCGAAGAAAATAAGTGGATTCCAAGGATCTGAAAAAGTGTTTAAAACTTCTTTAGCATTTGATAGAGATTATTCTATTTTTGCGAAAAATAAACCTATAATTCTAAGATTATGTATTGGACGTTAGAATTGGCTTCTCACTTAGAAGATGCACCTTGGCCAGCAACCAAAGACGAATTAATTGATTATGCAATTCGTTCAGGTGCTCCTGTAGAAGTAATTGAAAATCTTCAGGCTTTGGAAGATGACGGTGAGCCCTATGAAAATATTGAGGAAATCTGGCCAGATTATCCTACAAAAGACGATTTCTTCTTCAACGAAGATGAGTACTAATCGAAACCCTCCCAAAATTTGTGGAGGGTTTCTTTTTGCAATGAACATCTAATTTGCAAACAAATAGCCTCAATCTGCGCTTATACAAGAACATAAATAAGTAGGCTATGGGAAATTTGTTATACTGGATTGCGGTTCTTTTGGTAATTGCTTGGGCTATCACCTTTTGGGGAGGTTATTATACTGGCGGACTGATACACGCCTTATTAGTAATTGCAGTGGTAGCTGTTCTGCTTAAAATTATCAAGAAAGCAACTTGAGTTTAAAGCGTAGTTCTTTGCTTGATTAAGTACTCGGCAAGTAGTAGATCTTCCGGATAGGTAATTTTGATGTTTTCTGCTTCTCCGTCAATTAAGTGAATGGGGTGACCGTTTCGTTCAAGCACAGAGGCGTCGTCGGTGAAATTTATCCGGTATTCCTGTTCGTATGCCTTTTTGATCAACTCACTTTTAAAAGTTTGCGGTGTTTGGATGAGGTAGATACTTTCCCGATCAACTGCAATAGTACCGTCTTTCTTCAACTGTCTAACTGAATCTTTCGATTTGATGCTACAAATCGCATTTCCGTACTTTTCAGCCTCTTTGTAACTCTGAGTAATTAATTCTTGGCTCACTAAGGGTCTAACGGCATCGTGAATAGCGATTATAGCTTTTCCTTTAACTGCCTTAAGTCCGTTTTTAACCGAATGGAATCGCTGTTCGCCCCCTTTAACGAGTAGATGAGGGATCGTAAAGTTGTATTGTTTGCAGAGTTTTTCCCAATGATCGTGGTAATGTACATTGAGTACGAGTATCAATTCGGGTTTTAATTCTGATGAATAAAAAGCCTCAATTGTATGCATCAATACGGGTTTGCCTGCCAATTCTAAAAATTGTTTAGGCGTTTGTTGTTGCATTCTACTGCCAGAACCACCCCCAACGATTATGGCGTAATAGTTCATTCGAATTTCTTGCTTAGATGATTAGCATGGCATCGCCATAGCTGTAAAACTTGTATTTTTCTTTTACAGCAACTTCGTAGGCGTTCATCACATGTTCGTAACCGCCAAATGCAGCAATCATCATCAATAAAGTTGATTCTGGGGTATGGAAGTTTGTGATCATAGAGTTCGCTATACTGAAATCGTAGGGCGGAAAAATGAATTTGCTCGTCCAGTCGTTTGCTGGTTTTAGATTTCTTGCTGCAGAAACAGAAGATTCAATAGTTCTCATACAAGTGGTACCTACGGCACAAATTCTTCTTTTTTCCTCCAAAGCCTTATTTACAATATTTGCAGCTTTTTCATCAATGATGAATTGCTCTGAATCCATCTTGTGTTTGGTTAAATCCTCTACTTCAACCTGACGGAAAGTGCCTAAACCGATATGAAGAGTTACTTCCGCAAATTCAACACCCTTTAACTCCAAACGTTTCAGTAATTCGCGGCTGAAATGCAAACCTGCAGTTGGCGCAGCAACTGCTCCTTCATTTTTTGCATAAATGGTTTGGTAACGCTCTTTGTCTTCCTCGGTTGCTTTGCGTTTGATGTATTTTGGAAGCGGTGTTTCACCTAGAATTTCAATATTTCTGCGGAATTCCTCATCGGTTCCATCAAATAAAAATCGAATGGTACGTCCACGTGAAGTGGTGTTGTCTACAACTTCGGCAACCAATAAATCGTCTTCGCCAAAGTAAAGCTTATTGCCTACACGAATTTTACGAGCAGGATCAACCAAAACATCCCATAAGCGTAGTTCTTTGTTCAACTCTCTCAATAAAAACACCTCAATAGTGGCACCAGTTTTCTCTTTGTTGCCATACATACGAGCAGGGAAAACCTTGGTATTGTTCAAGATCATCACATCTTTATCGTTGAAATAATCCAAAACGTCTTTAAAGATTTTATGCTCAATAGCTCCGGTTTTACGGTCTAGTACCATTAAACGGGCTTCGTCTCTTTTTTCAGAGGGATGATGTGCAATTAAAGATTCTGGTAAGTTGAATTTAAATTGAGACAGTTTCATAAGTGCTTATGATATATTTTCAGGGCGCAAATTTAGCAAATATAATTGGTATAATGGGCTCATTCAAGGCAGTTTAAAATATTCTTAAATTCGTGTAACGTTTAGCTCAGTTGCACGTCTTACTAACGTATGTTGTTTCTCAGACTTCTTAAAGAAAGTTTTGTATTCGCGTTTGATGCTTTGCGTCAGAATAAGTTGCGTACCATCTTATCTCTTTTAGGCATTACCATTGGTATCATGACCATTATTGGTGTTTTCTCTGCAGTAGATACCTTGAGAAATAACTTGCAGAATAGCGTTGAAAAGTTGGGCAGTAACACCATTTACGTACAAAAATGGCCTTGGGGTGGTTTTGGCGATTACCCCTGGTGGAAATACATGCGAAGACCGGTTCCTAAAATCCGTGATTTTGATAAACTGTCTGACAGACTTCAAAGTGCGGAGGGTATTGCTTACGAAATAGGTATTGGCGATCGTACGGTAAAATACCGTAGCAACTCGGTTGAAGGTGCTCAAATGGGTGCTGCAAGCCACGATTTGTACAAAACAAGAGTGTTTAATTTCTCTGATGGTCGCTATTTTACTGAAAACGAAAGTCAGTCGGGTAGACCAGTGGCCTTAATTGGTGCTTCCATTGCTGAAGGCTTATTCCCGAATGAAAATCCAATTGGTAAATCGATTAAGATTTTGGGCCGAAGAGTGACTGTAATTGGGGTTTTTGAGAAAGAAGGGGAGGATATGTTAGACATTTCTGCCGATAAATACATCCTGATGCCTTTGAATTTTGCCCGCAATGTTATCGATTTGGAAGATGAACGTTATGGACCTCAAATTACGGTAAAAGGTAAGGAGGGGATTGCTGTAAATGAACTCGAAAGCGAATTACGTGGCTTGATGCGTTCGATTCACCGTTTAAGCCCAAGAGAAGAAGACGATTTTGCCTTAAATAAATCAACCATTTTGACTGCTCAATTGGATCAAATGTTTGGTATTATCAATTTTGCCGGTGCGTTTATTGGTGGTTTCTCAATTCTGGTAGGCGGGTTCGGTATTGCCAATATCATGTTTGTTTCGGTTAAAGAACGCACCAATATCATCGGTATTCAAAAGTCATTGGGTGCCAAAAATTACTTTATCCTTCTTCAATTCTTATTCGAAGCGGTGGCATTGTGCTTAATGGGAGGTGCTATTGGCTTGGCTATTGTATTCCTGCTGACAATTTTAGGTAGAACCCTAGCAGATGTTACCATTATTGTAGACTCTAGCAAAGTGGTGTTGACTATCTTGCTTTCTACCTTTATCGGTCTGATTTCTGGATTTATTCCTGCATTTATGGCTTCAAGGTTAGATCCGGTTGAAGCGATAAGAAGCAAATAATCAATTGATTAAGATAACTGAGCTAAAGCAGATTTGATTCGCTTTAAGGCTTCAGTAAGTTTCTCTTCAGAGGCTGCATAAGAAATACGAATAGAATTCGGATCTCCAAAAGCATCACCAGAAACTAAAGCCACATGAGCCTTGTTTAGCAGGTAAAGACTTAGGTCTGAGGCATCCTTAATTTTCTCACCTTCAAAACTTTTTCCAAAGTACGAACTTACATCCGGAAAGAAATAAAAAGCACCTTTGGGTAAGTTAGTTTTAATACCCGGTATTTCTTTCAAAAGTTCGTAAACCAGATTGCGACGCTTTAAAAAGGCAGCTTTCATCTCAAGCACTGTTTCTAATCCACCTTCACAAGCTGCAATTCCGGCACGTTGCGTAATGGAGCAGGTAGCCGAAGTAATTTGTCCCTGCATTTTATCGCAAGCCTGAGCAATTTCTTTGCTTGCGGCCAAATAGCCAATTCGCCATCCGGTCATTGCATACGCTTTAGAAAAGCCATTTACCACCACCACACGATCTTTGATACTGGCAAACTGAGCAATCGATTCGTGTTTTTCGATGAAATTGATGTGCTCATAAATCTCATCAGAAATGATATGGATGTGTGGGTATTTTTCAAAAACTGCACATAAATCAGCTAATTCTTCTTTGCTGTACACACTCCCGGTAGGATTGCATGGAGATGAAAAAAAGAATAGTTTGGTTTTCGGGGTAATGGCAGCCTCTAATTGTTGTGCGGTAATTTTAAAATCTTGCTCAACAGTGGTATCGATAAAAACCGATGTGCCTTCTGCCAACTTCACCATTTCAGAATACGATACCCAGTAAGGTGTTGGTATAATAACTTCATCACCCGGGTCAACCAAACAGAGAATTGCATTGGCCAAAGCCTGTTTAGCACCCGTGGTAACTACAATTTGGTCAAAATCGTAATCCAGATTATTCTCCCGTTTTAATTTGGCAGCTATGGCTTTACGTAGTTCGGGGTATCCGGCAACCGGCGTATAGAAGGTATAATTCTCATCCATAGCCTTTTTGGCAGCGGCTTTAATGTGATCTGGTGTATTAAAATCGGGTTCTCCGAAACTCAAATTTATCACATCAACACCCTTTGCAGCCAGTTCACGGCCCATTTTGGCCATTTTTATGGTCTGAGACTCTGTAAGCGAGTTAATACGTTTAGATAATACTGCCATAGCTTGATAGATGAACAAAGATATAAACCTGGAGTAAACCTTTTACTAAAAATCACGAAAAAGCAATGTGTAGCAAATTCCTGATTTTTTGCTTTGGATTGTTAAATTTGATGATCAAATAAGAGCACCTTGCCGAAACAAAAAAGGGTTATTCTCATCGCTTTGGTTATCAGTATACTACTGATGCTGACCAAATTTGTTGCCTATTTTTTCACTTCTTCCAATGCAATATTAACCGATGCTGCAGAGAGTATTGTGAATATTTTAGCTAGTGCTTTTGCTTTTTACAGTATTTATCTATCCAGCCAGCCAAAAGACATCAATCACCCTTACGGACACGGAAAGGTCGAGTTTTTCTCAGTTTTTGTTGAAGGTAGTCTCATTTCATTAGCGGGTTTAATCATTGTATTTAAATCGGTTTATGCTATTTTTTATCCGAGTGCCATTAGCAATCTGACTCAAGGTAGTATCTTGATTGCGGCTACCGGATTGGTGAATCTTGCTTTGGGTTTTTATCTATTGGATACAGGTAAAAAACTCAATTCCATGACGCTCCAGGCCGATGGTAAGCATTTACTTACTGATGCCATTAGTAGTTCGGGCTTGGTTTTGGGTCTCTTACTGATTCATTTTACCCAAATCTATTTGATCGACAGTATGTTGTCAATCGGACTCGGTTTCTACATCATTTATAGTGGTTACCGCTTATTGCGTAAATCGGTTGGCGGCTTAATGGATGAGTCGGATCTAGATCGGGTAGAGGAGATCATTCAAGTTTTGAATGCTAAACGAAAATCTGCCTGGATAGATATTCATAATCTTCGTTTGCAACGTTATGGAGCTGATTTGCATATCGATTGCCACGTAACTCTGCCTTACTACTACGATTTAAATCGGGTACATGAGGAGGTTAAAGAAATTGATGCCTTGGTGAACGAGCATGTTTTCGAAGAAACAGAGTTCTTTATTCATGCAGATCCTTGTTTGCCGCAGTGTTGTCATTATTGCAGTATGTCAAATTGTGCAGTAAGAACTGAACCTCAGCAAAAAGATATCCAGTGGAATCTACAACGGGTTACTAAAAACCAAAAACACTTCGATTAAGCCCATGAGCTATCCTTTTAATGTTAGAGTTTATGGTTTATTGATTGATAATGAACATGGAGTTCTGCTCAGCGATGAAGAGGAATATGGCTTCCGATTTAGCAAATTTCCTGGGGGTGGTTTAGAGTATGGTGAGGGTTTGGTGGAGGCTTTAATCCGGGAGTTTAAAGAGGAGTGTGATGCAGATGTTGAGGTTTTAGCTCATTTTTACACGACCGATTTCTTTATCAAATCTGTTTTTAACGAGAGTCAGGTTATAAGCGTGTATTATCTTGTTAAACCCAAATCGGTTTTGAATCTAAATTTTAAAACCCAAGCTTTTGATTTTGACGAAGAAGGAGAGGTTAAACAAGCTTTTCGTTGGCGATCGCTAGGCGAATTGAACGCAAATGATGTGACATTTGAAACGGATCAACGGGTTATTGACCTGATAATTGAACGTTATCGTTCTTAATAATCTAAATAGGTTTGGTAAACTTTCTGCAAGTAAGCCTTACCTCTGTTTTCCAATTTCTTATCCTGCTCGGTTTTGTTTTCACGATAAATGACTTGTTTGCTCACATTATCAAAGGTAAGTATTTGAGTAGGAGTAGCCCATCCAAATCCATTATCCCAATCGAAAAAAGCAAAGTCTGCACTATGTGGATTTAACAAATCTTTGCTCCATTTAAAAGGAGAACTGTCCATTTTTAATTGATTAAGCACTGTTTTAGCAATATCGGTCTGACCACCAAACTTGCTAATCTTTTTCCCTCTAAATTCAGATTTAATAACTTCACCGAACAAGATCAACGGAATGCGGTACCTGCGGGGATGCCAATTTTCAAACTCGTCTTTTGGTAAACGATGCCCATGATCGGCTACGACAACAAAAAGGGTGTTTTTGTACCAGGCTTGCTTTGCTGCCGATTGTAGAAAAGCACCAAGACACGAATCGGTATAAAATGCCGTCGATTTGAATCGATTTTTGAGATCTTCTCCAGGAAATTTGGGCTTAACGGGTAATTCAAAGGGTTCGTGATTGGTTAAGCTGAGTAGCGTTGAAAAAAAAGGTTGTTTCTGCTGGTTTAGGTCTTTAAGTTGCTTTTCAAAAACTTTTCCATCGTAAGCCCCCCATTTCGAATTCATATCATCAGATGCAAATTCATGCTTATCTATCAATTTATCATAAGCATGACTCATGATGTAAGATTTCATTCCTGCGAATTCACTTTCACCGCCGTAATAAAATGAGGTGCTGTAACCTGCGCTTTTAAATGCTTGAGAAATGGCCGGTAATTTCTCTTGCTTGCCATTTTCTTTGATAATGCTTTGTGTGGCTTGAGATGGAAATCCACTTAAAATAGCTACTAAACCTTTATCTGTACGGTCGCCAGATGCAAAAGTGTTTTCAAGCAAGATTCCCTCTTTGATTAATTTTTCCAGTTGAGGACTCACATTTTTTTCACCTCCCAAACTTTCAACTACATCTGCTGTAAAACTTTCTAAAATGATGAAAACTACGTTGGGTTTCGACGTTTTTAAAATTTCAGGGCTTAATATTTCCGACTCAAAATAAAGACTATCAACCAGTTGATTTGCTTGTGTTTCTGGTAGGTAGGTATACGGATTGGTTCTACCACCACGATTATTCAGTATGTCTCTGAACAAATTCCAAAACGTGTTTACAGCAGCATGGTTTTCTATAGGTTTATCCGAATAGTAAGACATGCTCTGGTTGATAGGAGATAATTGCCAGCCACCTCTTATCAACAGGAAAGTTGCCAAGAGTAGACAGAAAGAAAGGCTAATTTTTTGGGCTACTGATTCACCTGTGCTAGGAATTTGAAAACGAACCAGTTTTTTGGCGAGGTAAAAGCCTGTAATCAAAAACAATCCAAAAATGAATAAAGAAAGCAAAAATGGAGAAGATGCACTGGAAGCCAAGGCCTCATTGGGCGATTTAAATCCAAATTCTATGGCCCGAAAATTAAGTTTAGTTCCCCACTCACGGTACAAATTGAAATTGACCACGGTAATGATTCCACAAATCATCAACCAAAATCCCACATAAATTTTAGGAAGCTTCTGCGAAATTTTTATGGATGGGAAATTCCAGCTAATAAGGTAAACAAGCAATGGAAGCAAAGAAAAATAGCCAGCCATCGACAAGTCGAGCCTAAATCCATGATAAAACGGACTCAGGTATTCGTACCAATTCTTGAAGTTTAGTTTCTCCGAAAAATAAATCAGGAAAACCAAACGCTCCATGAAGGATACCAGCACCCAAAACAGATAAAACCGAGCTAAAACGTTTAGATGCTTTAACATCATTTTGAATAAATGAGCTAGGCTTTGTTTGGTAGATAATTCGTTATCTGCCACTCATTTGCATCAATTGGCTATAGCTGATTTCCTCATAGTCTTTATCAGCGCCAAATGAACCGGCAGGCACACTAACTTTTTTAATCTCTCTTACAGTTGCTTTTACCGGAATACCGTTTTGAAAACTCAAAAATTCAAGTGGAAACCCATAAGAAGCCTCGTAAAATCTGCTCATTGGGTTGGCGGTAATCGAAATATCCTTGGTAAACCAGGCCGTAAAGTTTTTTCCGGTTTTGCTTTCGCTTACCTCATATTTTTTGGCCTGATAACCTAAAATACTTTTGGTTTCAGTACTCGCTTTAAGCTCCATTTGTGGCATTACATCTAACATTTTTTCCTGATCGGCAGGAGTAAATATTACCGAATACTTTTTACCGGCCATAGGAATGTCCAATAGCAGTCTCTCGTATTCTTTTGCCATATTCAGAATACTTTTCGAAGAGAAAAATTGAGATTCAATTTTCATGCTCGAAGAATCACCCTTAAAGTAAACATTCAATTCGCTGGGTAGGCTAGAGGCCATTGCTTGAGCTTGAGGCGGAACATCCCACTCAAGGCTGTAAACAACGATACCTTCACTAATTTTCTCTTGTGCAAACGAGCTGATAGCGACTAAAATAAAGCTTAGTCCTAGTATAAATTTCTTCATGTTAATCTGTGTTTTGTGGCTCAATTTACACAATTCAACAGAAAAAGTTAAAGACTTTCTTCAACGGTGTACCATTCGTTATAGGTATCCGAAAGGATGTCTGATATTTCCTTACTTAAATTGAACTCTTCGGTCAACAAACAACAATAATTCAGGAAAACACTCAATCTTACCGTCTCTTTCGCATTCAATTGGTAACACTTGCTTCCACATTGAATCACCAAACTAATGAGTTCGGTCATGGTATCTATCACTTCCTTTTTCCGGATGTTATTTTCAATTAGAAACAAAACCGGTTTCTTTACTTTTTGAACCAGTTGAAATCCACACTGATAGATTTTCTCACCCTCTGCTTTTTTTACCTGATCCAGATAGCTTTTCATACTCGCTTTAATCAATAAAAGCTCTTTTTCTCCTTTTTTCATACCTCAACAACGCATTAATTTCACATGTATTTTTCTTTTGAGATAAAAATCATAAAAAATTTAGTAAATTTATTAAAATGAGATTAATATTACTTTTAGTAGTTCTATTTTCTTATCAGGCAAATTCGCAAACAGCTCAAGGAGCCCGTTCTCTTGGCTTGGCAAACTCCACAGTAGCTGCTCAAGGGATTTGGTCGTTGAACGATAATCAGGCCGGACTAGCCAATATCAAACGAATAAGCTTGGCCTTAGACTATCAAAAATTTTTGATAGGGCAACCCGTCGCTATGAATGGTATGCTACTCGCCATTCCATATAAAAATCAAGTCTTTGGCCTTACCTTTAGCACGTACGGTTTTGAAGTATATCGGTCTCAAAAAATGGGTTTGGCCTATGCCCGCAATTTCGGTGCTAAATTGTTTACTGCGCTCACTTTTTATTACCACAGTTTGGCCATATCGCAATACGGAAATTCAGGAACTTATAGTGTTGATGCTGGGTTTCAGTATCAATTAAATCCAACAGTACGAATTGCTAGCCATATTGGCAATTTGAGCAATAGCACATTCCAAAAAGATAATTTGTTTGCAAATCTTCCTTTAAAAATTCAATTCGGTGCGCTTTATCAAACTAGTGAGCTGGTTTCATTGAGTATGATGCTTGAAGAAACATTGGCTAAAAATGCTCAGTTAAATTTAGGTTTAGAATATCATATTGCTCCGATTTTAGCGTTAAGAGGAGGTGTATCATCCAGTCCGTTTAGGCAGTATGCAGGATTTGGTTTAGCTAAGGCTGATTTTAAGTTGGACTTAGCACTAGCAAGTCAACAGGTATTGGGTTATACCTCTCAAATTAGCCTAGCTTATGATTTTTAAGCGGATAGTTGCGGCAATCTTGGTTTTGTTGATTTCAAGTACTGTAAATACCTATGCACAGTCTGATCTAGATCCTGAAATCAATCAAATAATCGAATCGTTGGACAGGAATAGCGATGTAGAACTAGATTATTCTGAATTGATCGATCGGCTGATGGTCTATAAATCTCACCCCTTAAATCTGAATTCCGCATCAGTGGATGAGCTGAAAAATTTGTGGTTTTTGACACCACTTCAGATTAATTCGATTAGGAGTCATATTCAGGAAAACGGACCTTTTTTGGATGCTCTTGAATTGCAAGCTGTTCCCAATCTAGATATTCAATCGGTTAAATTACTGCTGCCTTTTGTAAGCGTTGGATCACCTAAGCCTTTTAATGACTTAAATTTTAAAAAATTAGTATTGGGTCACCATGATTTTTTAATTAGATACGAACAACTTTTACAGAAACAAGTTGGATATAGTGATTCAGAAAGCGGTTTTACTGGCACGCCGCAGCATATTGTAGTACGATACCGGTATCAATATAACCAACATTTATCCGGTGCCTTAAATCTGGAAAAAGATCCCGGCGAAACCTTGTTCAGAAACCGCGTCGGCCTATTTGATTTTGGTTCAGGACATTTGTTTCTTAAGGATTATGGCATCTTTAAAAAAATAGTTATCGGCGATTACGATCTACAGTTTGGACAAGGTTTGACACTTTGGTCGGGTTTAGCTTTTGGTAAAAGTGCCTTGCTCACTTCTATTGCTAAATCAGCTGTCGGTTTAAAACCCTATTCATCTTTAAATGAGGGGTTGTTTTTCAGAGGAATTGCGAGTACTCTGGTTTGGAAAAATTTTCAAATTACCCCATTCTACTCCAATCGCAAGCTCGATGCATCCCTATCAGCCAATGGTGAGGTTACTTCCATTAGTACCAGTGGATTGCATCGTACTCCAACAGAACTAAGTAATCGAAGAAATTTGAACCAGGTTATGTTTGGTGCGGCAATTCAGTACAGCATGAAATCGTTAACATTGGGTATAACATCGTATTACACCCAATTTAGCCGACGATTTGACCCTGGTTTGGATCCGTATAATCAATTTGATTTTCAAGGCCAACAGCTGACAAGCATTGGACTTAATTACCAGTACCCCTTTCGTAATAGTTATATATTTGGTGAGTTTGCAAAAGGTTCTGGGGACGATTTAGCTTCAGTCAACGGCATAATCAGCAGTTTATCACCCAAGCTTTCTGTAGCACTCCTGTATAGAGCTATTCCGGCCAATTATTCCTCTTTTTACAATTCCGTATTTGCTGAATCCAGTACAGGAGTAAATGAGCGTGGATTTTATTCTGGCATAAGTCTAAAACCCAATTCAAAATGGGAGTGGAGTGTATATACGGACGTTTTTCAATTTCCTTGGTTGAAATACGGCGTTGACGCTCCTTCTCGTGGTCATGAGCTAGCTGTAAAATTAAATTACAAACCCAGCAAACATGTAGAATTAATAGGCCAATATCGAATTAAGTACAAAGAAGAGAACGAAACTGGGGAGAATACCTTTAATGATGTAATTGAAACGAAGCATCAACGCTTTAGGTTAGATTTAGCTTATGATATTACTAAAGATATACGAGCTCGTAATCGGTATGAATTGGTGAAGTATCAAACTGAAAATGCACACCTTGTTTATCAGGATATTAGCTATCAACCTCTTCAATCACGCTTTTCAGGTAATGTTCGTTTTGCCGTATTTAACATTCCTTCATACGATTCGCGGATTTATGCATTCCAAAATGATGTGCTTTTTAGTAATTCAATACTAGCTTATCAAAATCAGGGGATGCAATTCTACGTTAATGCCAGATATCGGTTTACCCGTGCTCTTAACCTATGGCTGCATTACGAAATACAGTCGTATGCAAATCGGGAGTCAATAGGTTCCGGCACCACGCAAATTGCTGGTAATAAACGATCAGAAGTAAAACTTCAGCTTCGCTATCAATTTTGAGATGTTCTCCAAGTCAGAAATCCCATTTGTTAGACTACTTTTCCCTTTTTTAGTCGGCATCGTACTGGCTTGGAATTTTCCTGATCTGCTGACACTGAAACAATGCAGTTGTATAGTTCTAGTGTGCCTGATAAGCTTTCTCGTTCTGCTAAATTATTACAGCAATTCATCCTTTTTTCGCTTCCGATTTCTTCCTGGCGTTCTTCTACACCTGCTTTTAATGGCCATGGCTTTCTGGATTACTGCTTCCAATTTTAGTCATAACCAGAAGAACCATTTCACCCATTTTAGGTCAAAATCATTGGTTGTGCTCATTGCTAATGAGCCTGTAGTTGCAAATGACATCGCTCGTTTTGAAGTAGAAGTTATTGCTAGAAGTACAAAAGCCACTAGGGGTAAGCTGTTAATTGCGTTGAAAGTAGATTCTAATTTCAATTTAAATTATGGAGATCTTCTGCTGATCCCGGCAACGTATTATGAAGTAGAGCCGCCGTACAATCCCGATGAATTTGATTTTAAATCGTATTTGAAATCGCGAAAAATAGCATATCAGTCTTTTATAAATCAATATCAGGTAAAGAAGATCGGTTTGAATTTTGGCAATCCACTCATCGGTTTTGCACTGGGTTTACGAAAGTGTATCGTAAGGGAGTTTCAACACTACATTCATCATTCGGAAGCTGCAGCTGTTGCTTCTACATTGATCATGGGTTATCGTGCCAATTTAAGCCCTGAACTCCTATCTGCTTACGCAGGAACAGGCACTTTGCACATACTTTCCGTTTCTGGTATGCATGTAGCCCTTGTTTTTCTCATGTTTAGCTTTTTGCTCAAACCTTTCGATCGATTTAAATACGGAAAATGGGTAAAAATCGTGCTTTTAGTACTGCTCATATGGTTTTATGCACTCATTACCGGCTTTTCATCATCGGTAAATCGTGCAGCCTTGATGTTAAGTTTTCCGGTACTAGGAAAACTGGTCAACAAGCAAATGAACACCTATAATTTACTGGCATTGTCAGCATTTTTACTTTTGATTATGGATCCGATGTATCTATTTGATATCGGTTTTTTGCTCTCTTACTTAGCGGTATTGGGTCTGGTTTGGCTTCATCCACACTTGTATAATTTATTTTATTTCAAATCGAAACTAGTCGATGCAGTATGGAATTATGCGGCATTGTCTATTGCTGCACAAGCAATTACGTTCCCGCTGAGCATTTATATTTTCCATCAATTCCCTATTTATTTCTTGATCAGCAATTTGATCATTGCCTTGCCGGCAGCTTTTATTATGTATGCCGGTATTGGTTTCGTGCTTCTTTTACCCATTAAACAGGTTCTGCCTTTGTTGGGCCAGGTTCTTGATCAAACCATTGGTAAAACCAATCTGATTTTAGATTATATCGAACACCTTCCTTTAGCTACTATCCAGGGAATATACATTGATAAACTTCAGTTAGTGCTGTTGTACCTCTTTTTGATTCTGCTGATTTTTAGCTTAATTCTTAAAAGAAAAAAACTGTTTTTTGGTGCGATTGGTTCCTGTTTGTTGTTTTTTATGTTTTACACTTATGATCAAATTTGTTTATTGAAACAAGAAAAAATCGTTTTTTATTCCTTACGAAAAAATACAGCGATTGCTTATCAGCATTTTGGGAAAATTGAATTGATTTCCGATTTAAAAGCAGGGGATAAGGCCTATCAGTTTTTTATCAAACCTTCTATTTCAAGGTCGGGATTACAGATTAAAAATACCCTGAGTGTTAATCAAAACTTTGAGGGCGCACATTGGTTTGTAAAAGATCATTTTATCCAATTTGGATCGGTTCGAATACTTAGATGGACGCCAGACTATAACTATAAATCATTTAATAGGATGATTAAAGTGGATGTTTTGCTCCTTAGCTACAATCCAAAAATTTCACTAAAAATGCTTGTAAAACAAGTTGATTTCAAGCGTTTACTGATAGATGGTACAAATAAAGACTTTAGAATTAAGCGTTGGTTGGACGAATCTGCTGAATTGGGTATTGAATGTGCTGTATTGAAGAAAAACCCTGCAGTAATACTTGAACTTTAAATTAAAAATTCAGGAAGACAAAAATGCCGGCATGAATGCTTAATTTAGCATCATGCAATCTTTTGAAATCGATAAAAACGATTTGCTGCGTATCAAAGATGCGCTAGAAGCTGATGATGCTGCTCTCCAGGAGTTGTTATCGGAATTTCACGCTTCGGAGATTGCGATTATTTTGGAGGGTTTGCCTCAAGAATCCAGAGACCGAATCATCAATATTCTTCCCGCAGAAATTGCTTCTGATGTAATTTCTGAGATGGATGCAGAGAGTCACCCAGAAAAAATTCTTGAGAACCTCGATCCCGAAAAACGTTCTGAAATTGTTGAGGAACTCGACTATGACGATGCAACCGACATCATTAGTCAATTACCGGAAGAGCAACAGAACGAGATTTTGGAGGATTTGGATGAGGAGGATGCCTCCAACATCAGAACTTTATTAACCTACGATGAAGATACGGCGGGTGGTTTGATGAACACCCAGGTTATAAAGGTTAACCTGAACGCCAGTAAAAAAGAAGCTCTGGATACTGTAATTAAGCTCTCGGAGGAGATGGAGGAGTTTTACTCCATTTATGTAGTTGACGATCTGAATAAGCTTCAAGGTACGGTTTCTCTAAAAAGCATTATCAAATCCAAAAACAGCATCAAAGTTGCAGATTTAATTCAAACGGATTACGAATACGTTACTGCTGATACCGACCAGGAAGAGGTTGCCCGTCTGATCTCTCAATACAATCTGACGAGTATTCCTGTAGTTGATGAGGAGATGCATTTATTGGGTCACATTACCTTTGATGACGTTATTGACGTACTTGAAGAAGAAAATACTGAGGATATCTTGAAGATTTCCGGGGTTTCTGAAGATGAAGAGCTTTCTGGTAATTGGAGAGAAGCTGTTAAGAGCCGTTTGCCCTGGTTAATTCTGAATTTGATGACCGCCTTTTTAGCCGCTTCGGTTATTCGTTATTTTGGGGGTACTATTGCCAAACTCAGCATTATTGCCGGTTACATGACCATGATTGCCGGAATGGGAGGGAACGCTGCAACGCAGTCGCTGGCGGTAACCGTAAGACGTATCTCGTTAAATGATTTAACCGATAATCAAGCTTATAGAACTGTTTTAAAAGAGTTTACGGTTGGTTTAATTAACGGGGCGGTTACCGGACTCATCGTATTGGCTGTAGCTATTTTTTACGATCAAAACCCTATGTTGGGATTGGTTATTTTCCTAGCAATGACAGGTAATTTGATCATTGCCGGTATTGCAGGTTCTGCTATACCATTAATTTTAAAACGTGTGGGCATCGATCCCGCTGTGGCATCATCTATCATCATTACCACGTTTACCGATGTTTTTGGCTTCTTGCTCTTGCTGGGCATGGCCAGTTATTTTCTGCTTTAGTTAGCCCTTTTAAGTCCAAACTTATCTATTTTGCTGTATAGATGACTGCGTTGAATGTCAATCTCGTCTGCGGTTTTTGAAACGTTCCAGTTGTTTTTCTCCAGTTTATATTTGATAAATTCTTTCTCGGCAAACTCCTTAAATTCCTGAAAACTCTGGTAATGGTCGTAATAATTGTTTAACGATTGTTGATATTGCTTTCCATTCAGTTCGCTTTGTTTTAGGATTGGATTGGCATAATTAAACACATCAGCTTCAGTAATGCTTGTATTACTGAGTATGATGAGTCGCTCAACCATATTGTGCAATTCACGTACATTTCCTGTCCACGGTAATTTTTTCAAGGCTTCTACAGCCGTTTCGTCAATTTTTTTTATAGGAATGGCGTAATCGGAACATATTTCTTCGCAGAAACTTTGGACAATGATGGGTATATCATCCACACGATCAGCTAGATTAGGCACGTGAATGAGAATGGTGCTGATACGGTGATAAAGATCCATTCTGAAATTTCCGGCCTCAATTTCTTTTTGCAGATCTTTATTGGTGGCCGCAATAACACGTACATCAACCTCAATTTCTTTTTCACCGCCCACACGGGTAATCTTATTTTCTTGTAAAGCCCTCAATACTTTTGCTTGGGCAGATAGGCTCATATCACCAATTTCATCCAAAAAAATGGTGCCACCATTGGCTTGTTCAAACTTTCCGATACGTTGCTTAACCGCTGAGGTAAAAGAGCCTTTTTCGTGTCCAAAAAGTTCACTTTCTATTAATTCAGTAGGAATTGCGGCACAATTTACTTCAATCAAGGGCATATTGGACCGATTGGATTGCGCATGCAGCCATCGTGCCACTAGCTCTTTACCGCTTCCATTGGCACCTGTGATGAGTACGCGTGCATCTGTTGGGGCAACACGTACAATGGTGTCTTTAATTTTTTTGATTTCAGGAGAATTGCCCAGTATCTCACGTGTTTTGCAAATCTTGCGTTTCAACACTTTTGATTCGGTAATCAAATTTCTTTTCTCCAGTGCATTTCGTACGGTAATTAACAAGCGGTTTAGATCAGGTGGTTTAGAAATAAAGTCAAAGGCACCAATTTTACTCGCTTCAATAGCTGTTTCTATAGTACCGTGGCCGGAAATCATGATGAAAGGCAAGTCTGGTTTAATCAGCAAACTCTCCGTCAATACCGCTATGCCATCCAGTTTATTCATTCGGATATCGCACAACACTACATCGTAGTCTTTAGTTTTGATGAGTTCAATACCGTCTACACCATTATCAACTTCATCTACCAAGAAACCTTCGTACTCCAGAATTTCTTTCAGGGTATTTCTGATGGCTTTTTCGTCATCGATTATTAAGATTTTAGGCATATTATTTTCAATAGGATAGCTTGCGTATTTTACGCTAATATAGCAATTGGACAGCTAATTATTGAAAATATATTAAATGAAACGAAATTATTTTACAGATAAAAAAGCAAGCCTGTAAGCCGGGTTCTGTTTTCTGATTAGATCAGAACTTCTATCATTTATCTAGCCCTAATGTCGCCATTAGGGTCAAACGACCTACCCTCTGACATTGGCCGAGCAAGCCTTTAGCGTCAGTTTATTTGGTCTTTCAACTCCTGGGGTTTACCGCAATCCCGATCACTCGAGAAGGCCGTGAGCTCTTACCTCACGTTTTCACCTTTTCCCCGAAGGGTAGTTTATTTTCTGTGGCACTTTCC
>Ga0078894_10000416_pt1 | contig 29314 bp, 16 predicted proteins | sample LauGreSu1BDMLBSD_2_FD_67506 | JGI IMG/M metagenome (GOLD analysis project Ga0078894, IMG submission 67506) | Freshwater lake microbial communities from Lake Michigan, USA - Su13.BD.MLB.SD (version 4) (version 4) | ecosystem: Environmental > Aquatic > Freshwater > Lake | place: Lake Michigan... | reverse complement strand
TTTTAATAATTTGACATCAAATATATTAGTAGATCAAAAAACACCTACGAAAAATGGTAATTTATTAAATTTCTCTCTTTCAGGAGCGAAAAGTAATTGGGTTCAAGGCTATTTTATGCCTACTAGAATTATTGCTACGCTAGGTACAGGTGCTACTGGGGCAGTATCTCTGACTACTCTGGGTGGTTCTTCTAGTATGTCTACATTTACATATTATCAAGCGCCAAAAATCACTTATTTCACACTTACCAAAACCAATCAAGGTAAGGTAGTATCCATTTATGGAAATAACTTCAATAATGCAACGGAGGTTTCTTTTGGAGGAACTGCAGTATTGAGTTATACCGTAGTAAGTAATAATCAAATCAATGCAACTCTTAGAACAGGAACTTCAGGTTTTGTAAAAGTAACTACACCTGGTGGTGTAGATAGTTTGGCTGGGTTTACTTTTGGTATTCCATACGACTCTCTAAGTGTTTTAGCAGCGTGGAATCCTACAAATACAAGTACTCAAACATATCCATATGCCGCTTCATTTGTAAAAAGCGACATAGTGACAGCATCCGAGAATAATCAAACCGGATTGACTGCCGTAAGTGATGCATCAAATAAATGGATAAACTCAAATAATAGCGTTACTTTAGATATAAATTCGGCACCGTACCTTACATATTCTATTACAACAAACAAAAATGTAAAATTTGATCGTTTTGTATTGCCCGGATTAAAAGCTACTTCATCCAAACTACAATTGAGATGGAACATAGATAATTATGCCTCTTCATTAGGCGAATTTATTCAGAATAATAATGGAAACAATACTCTTACCTCAGAAGATTTGACCGCTACATTAACACAGCCTGCAGATACTATAATATTTAGAATATATTTCTATAATGGGAATAATGATACTATAACAATAGCAGGAGGAACTGGAAATTCAACTCTAGATGGTACGGTTCCTAGTACATACGATGCAATATATTCTGCTTATATTATGGGAGCTAATAAGCCTATTCCATCGTTGTCAGGATTTAATAACATAATAAAAAACATTTCAGACTTACCTTTTACTGTGGGGATCCCAAGTAGTAATAGCCCCGGAATCTTTTCATTTAGTCTCGGGGATACTTCAATAGCAAGTATTTCTGGTGCTAGAATTACTTTGAAAAACACAGGAATATCTTCTATTACTGCTACTCAAGCAGAGACTTCTGATTATGGATCAGCTTCTGTTTCATCCAACTTGATTGTTAAAACATCTCCATTCTTTTTCTTTCCAAACATAAATAAATACTTAGCGTCAGGTGTTTTTGATTTGTATTCAACTAGAAGTTCAAATGGTGTATTTACATATAAATCTTCTAACACGGCATCTTCAACTATTTCTGGAAATACAGCTACTCCAATAGCTAATGGGCTATCTATATTTACATTAAATCAAGATACTAGTGGAGTATTTAATGCAGATTCTGTAAAAGCAATAATGACAGTAAGTTCTTTAAGTTTGTATAATATATCTTATAGATTGAACCCATTGATAAATAAAACATTGGGGGATCAGTCATTTAATTATACAATTGGACTAAGTAATAATTCAAATGGGACAATATCTTATTACAATAGTAATACTAAAGTAGCTTCTATGTCAAGTGGCACGGTTTTCTTAATTACTCCTGGAGTATCCATAATGTCCATAGGGAATTTGGCAGGTACTTATAATGCAGGTTCTGTTTCTACAGTTCTTGTAGTTTCAGATCCAAATAAAACGAATCCAATAATAGGAACCTTGCCAAATTATAGAAAGAAAGTAACAGATAGCGCTTTCAAATTGAATCAACCTAATTCAAACAGCAACGGAAACTTTTATTATGTAAGCACCAATCCATCTATTGCATATGTAAAAGGAGATAGCGTCTTCATAACAGGATCGGGTCAATGTCATATAGTTGCTATTCAAAATGCTTCTGCAAATTATAATGATGGTGCGGTTTTTGATTCATTATTTGTTTCTCCTACAATTTCTTATAACAATCAATATACATTTACTAGAGGAGCTACGATTTCGTCTATTATTCCCGTATTAAGACCAGCCGAATTGACTACCTATCGTATGTTCCAAACATTGCCAAGAGGGTTATCATTTTCTACAACCACAGGGGTAATATCTGGAACGCCTTCAGCTACTTCAGTTAATACTAGATACTATGTTATAGATTCCAATTCAGGGGGCAAAGATACGGTTTCATTTTTAATGAAAATAGTAGATCCTGCTCCTACGGCCATAGCATACACTACGCCAAATGTATATACTGTAGGTACTACAATTACTACGTTATTCCCAACTTATACTGGAATTGTAGATAAATTTACGGTTTCTCCTAGCTTGCCTTCGGGTTTAATTTTAGACTCCATTACAGGAGAAATTTCAGGAACGCCAAGTGCTGCTAAAGCTCAAACTACTTATGTGGTTACGGCTACAAATACAGGGGGAAGTATTAGTTGTAATGTAGTGATTACTGTAAATGATCAAGGAATAGCTTCTTTACAATATCCTACACCTAATATTTTGGCAAAAGGGATTTCTTGTGATACAATTAGGCCATCAGTATCTGGGGGAGCAGTTACAAAATACAGTATAAGCCCTTCTCTTCCTGCGGGATTGATTTTAGATACTTTAAAAGGAATAATTTATGGAACACCATTAGCAGCAAATCCTACTTTGGTATCATATATAGTTACAGCTACAAATAATGTAGGAAGCTTGAAAGATACATTTCAAATTTTGATAAATGATGAAAAACCAACAAATCTCCAATATACAACACCTGATACATTTTATACCTGTTATGCTATTACACCTTTGACGCCAACAAATGAAGGTGGAGTAGCTACTTCTTACAGTATATCTCCTTCTTTGCCTGCGGGATTGGTTTTTAATACTTCTACAGGAGTTATTAGTGGAACACCATTAAATGTGGATACTGCACTCAAAGATTATGAAATTACGGCACTTAATTTTATTGGATTTTCTATCAAAACTATTCAAATCAGAATCCTTAGTGGGGTACCAAAAATCATTTCAAATTCAGACGTTACAAGATGTGGCTCGGGAAGTATTACTCTTAATGCATTAGCATCCAATGGTACAATTAAGTGGTATAATAGTATCAATAGTAATAGTCCATTAGATAGTGGAAATTCATATTCTCCAAATTTAAACGTAACGACTACTTATTATATAGATGCAACAGATTTCTGTGGTACAGGGCCACGTGTTTCTATTAATGCAAGTATTATTCCTTTAGCTTCCATAATAGGAAAGGATTCTATTTATATTGATAATTATCATCAATTAAGTGTTAATAAACCTAAACGATCAAATACACCATGGCAGTCAAGCAATTCTTCAAAGATTATCGTGGATAACAATGGAAAATTATTTGGAAACACACTAGGATTATCTACGATTACTTTTGTAGATTCATTAGGTTGTCAGCAAACCAAAACTATTGAAGTGATTGAAATACAATGGACAGGGAATAGTAGTACAGATTTTAACACAGGGAACAACTGGTCTGGACGTTTTATCCCAGACACAATTAAGTCCATGAAAATTAGTGCTTCTGCTTCCAATGATATGAAATTGACGAGAGATATACGAATTGGATCAATTAATTTTAACGGATCAAATAAGAAAATAGATTTACATAATTATGATTTAACTATAGATACAATACTGGGCTATAATGCAAATAATTATATTAAATTTTCAGGATCAGGAAAGATAAAAAGATCAATTTTATCAAATAGAACCTTTATATTCCCTGTAGGAAACAAATCTTATAATCCAATTTCTATTAAAAATAAAACAGGGACATTAGATACATTCGCAATCAATCTCATAGATTCCGTATTTTTAAATGGTACTACTGGCGTTTCGATTACAAATCCACATGTAAAACGAACATGGAATATTAGTAAAAATAGTGCTAATTCAGGATCCGGAATTGATATGACATTCAATTGGAATAGTGGGGATATCGTGGGTACTTTGGTAGCTCCAACTTTGAATCACCATAATGGAACCAATTGGGAAATTCCTTCTACTGGTAACGCTACCGTAAATGGAAATTCTTTAATTTATACGGATTATACAGGGACATTCTCGCCTTTTGCAATTGGAGGTTCATCTACGGTAGGGTTACCAGTAGAGCTCAAAGAATTTGATGCGGTTTGTAATGCAGATTATGTAAATATAGCTTGGACTACAGCTTCTGAAAAAAATAATGATCGTTTTGAATTATATAAGAGTCTCGATGCAAAATCTTGGACAAAAATTTATACTATAAAAGGGCAAGGCACGAAAGCTACGGATACAAAATATACATATAATGATATCGAAAAAGGAGATAAAATAAGTTATTATAAATTGATAGATTTTGATTTGAATGGACACATAAACGAGTCTCCAATAATTGTATCAGATTGTGACTTTATTCCTGCAACAATAGCTGTTTCTCCAAATCCAACCAAAGATTATATTGAAATTAGTATCCCTTTTGAGGAAAATTCTCATTATAATATTATGGACTTAAATGGAAAAATAATAACATCGGGAGTATTGCTTTCTAGAAGAACACGTGTGAATATTGAAGCTTTTTCTGTAGGAGTCTATATCGTTGAAATAGTTAAGCCAAGCGAAAAAAGACAGCTTAAAATAATCAAACAATAATAAAAAAAAGGGTCAATGTACATTGACCCTTTTTTTTATTTTAAAATTTCTACCTCTTCGATGGGATTTCCTATACAGCCATTAGGTTGAAGTGTTCCCAAAATATTTGCCAACGTAGGTGCAATATCTATAATCTTATAAGGCTTACTTGACTTTTTGGCCTTAATACCATTTCCCATAATGATAAAAGGTACATGCGTATCATGTGTATAAGGGCTTCCATGTGTAGTCCCTTGTTTCCCATGACTCATCCAATTGGGTTCTAGCATGATATAAATATCGCCACTGCGATGTGGAAAATAACCATTATTGATAATTTCTTTGATATGAGTAGGAATATTCTCTAGAAATAAATTTTCAAAACTATAAAACCCACGAATTCCTTCCAATTTTTCTTTCGGTTGTCCATTGAGAATATCTGTAATCATCTTTGGGGAAATGTTTTTGGAAGCTATGAGTTCTTTATTCAAGTAGATTTGTTCGTTAAATACAAATTTTACCCATTCGCCAGCGCCTAATTTTGTAGCTAATACATCAGAAAATTGTTTTTTCAAGTCTTTCTCATCTAAGTTACCCCCATGAACTTTGTTTGATACCGAAAAAGCGGGAATATCTTGTACCCCATGATCTGCAGTCAAAAAAGTCAAATAATTCCCTTTACCATATTTCGTATCCAACGTATTGAGCAAATCTTCTACTTCTTTATCCAATCGGATATAGGTATCTTCCGATTCCTTTGAATAAGGCCCAAAAGCATGTCCTATATAGTCTGTAGAAGAGTAACTTACACAAAGGAAATCGGTTTCGGTACCCATACCCATTTTCTCTTTTTCCAGCACTTCTTTTGCTAGTAGAGTTGTGAGCGTATTGCCATAAGGCGTTACTTTGATAGCATCGTTCATTTCTTCTTTTTCAAAAGTATAGGGAAATGTGTTGCAGCTAAGTTTTACGCCATCTTTGCCGCCACAGCATCCATTATGTCCACTTTTACACAGCTTATCTTCCCAGTTATTATCATCTGTACCACTATAGATATATTTTTCCATAGGTAAGAGCGTGTTCCAGCCTTGACTCATGAGTTTGATAGGATATTTTTGTTTGTTAAAATCTTTGAGCCATTTTGGCAATTCTTTCATATAATACGTACTCGATACAAAAGTGCCCGTTTTCCCATCATACCAGTATGCGGCATTTGCCATATGACCTGCAGGCAGAATAGAGCCTCTATCTTTTATACATACGCCTATCACTTTTGACCGTCCTATTGTACTCAATTTCAATTCATCGCAAATGGTAGTAGTTTTAAGATTTTTGGGCGACATTTTTCCAACCTTCCCTTCTACACCTAACGTATTTACACTTTCATCTTCGGCACAATACATATTTTTTTGATGGTCTTCATACCAATAATTTCCTACAATACCATGAATAGCGGGAACACTTCCTGTGTATATAGAAGAATGCCCAGGTCCTGTATAAGTGGGACAATAATTGTAGTGCATATTGGATGCCGAAAATCCTTCGTTAATCAATCGATTAAATCCATTTTGACTATAGTGGCTATTGTATCGGATTAAGAAATCATAGCGCATCTGGTCTACAACGATTCCCACAACTATCTTAGGTCTTTTTTGAGCAAAACCAATAGTATTTAATCCCAAAAATACAATAATTAAGAATACACGAATCATAATAAAAATTTAAACAAAAATAAAGGATATTGTATTATACAATGTTATTTTATTGAGAAATTTGCCCAACTTTCCTAGGACGATATTTAGTAGCAAGCTGTGCAAAGGCTCTAATATGGTCTGGCGAGGTACCACAGCAGCCCCCTACAATATTTACTATCCCTTCCTTCATAAATTCTTCAAGCTGACCAGCCATATCTTCAGGTGTTTCATCGTAGAGTCCAAATTCATTTGGCAGTCCCGCATTGGGGTAGCAGCTGATGAAGCAAGGGGCGTTTTTAGCTAAAATTTCTATGTATTGTTTCATAGCTTTGGCGCCAAGGGCACAGTTGATACCTATACTTAAAAGGGGTGCATGTGAAAGCGAAATATAAAAAGCTTCTGTCGTTTGTCCACTCAGGGTTCGTCCCGACGCATCGGTAATAGTACCTGATATCATTACAGGTATTTGAATTTTACGAGCTTCAAGAATTTCCATAATGCCATAAATGCATGCTTTTGCATTGAGCGTGTCAAAAATCGTTTCTACCAAAAGTAAATCTACGCCTCCATCTATCAATGCTTCTACTTGTTCTTTGTATGCACTTACTAAGTCATCAAAACTTACGGCTCTATACCCAGGATTGTTTACATCAGGGGAAATAGAAGCTGTTCTATTGGTAGGGCCTATGCTTCCTGCTACAAATCGAGGCTTTTCAGGATTTTTTTGGGTCATTTCATCAGCGGCTTCTTTGGCTATTTTGGCTGAGAAAAAATTGATGTCATATACCGCGGATTCTAGCGCATAATCTGCCTGCGAAATTACATTGGCGCTAAATGTATTCGTTTCGAGAATATCGGCACCGGCCTCTAAATATTCAAGATGAATAGCTTTGATAATATCGGGACGAGTTATAGATAATAAATCGTTGTTCCCTTTGAGAGGATGGCCATGTCCTTCAAATCGGGTCCCTCTAAAATCTTCTTCTGTAAGTTTGTATTTCTGAATCATAGTGCCCATAGCACCATCCAATATCATTATTTTTTCGTTTAACAACTGCTCAATCATCATGTCAAAAAGGAATTAGTTGTAGAAATACGTTTTTTCATAATATTTTTTATCTTTGATATACAAAGGAATCGTAAAGGTGAATTTAGGGCCAAAATATCTATAGGTAGCTTTCTTATCTTCAATAGATTCGTTTTTTTTCACATCCCATGCATTTAAACTTTTCACAAATGCAATGGTATGCTCTAGCCCAAAGGTTATATTGATAAGTTTATCTCGTGCAAAATATGTATATCCTATAAATTGGCTCAAAGAGAGTCCTGCCATGGATTGATTGTATAGACCAGCATAATTGTCATTGAGCTGAGGAACAATATTGCCGTCAATTGTAGTGATGGTTTTTTGGGATAAATAGCCTATGCCTGCTTTGATGTGGAGTCCGCTTATTTTTGATTTTGGGAAAATAGGAATTATTTTTCCTATTTCTATATTAAAAGTACCTATTCTTCCTTCCAAAGCAGGCTGTTCAATCGAGGCATTTTTGCCAATTACAAATCCATTTGATACCATATCGCCTAATAACGTAAAGTCTTTCGGCTGAGCTCCAAACCCAAAACCACCTCCAACTCCAAGGGTCCAATTTGATTTTGTTTTAATTGAAATATGCATGTCCGCTTTGCTATGAACACCGTATAATTTAGAATTGTCGCCCATGGGATATTGAAAAGAAAAACTGGGTGAGAACATAATGATAGTAGGATTTTCTGATTTTGTTTTTTCTTGAGCTTGAGAATTCAAGTAAGACATAAAAATCAAAAAATAAAATAAAATATGTTTCATATAATCCTATTTTAGGGGTAAATATAAGCCAAAATTTCAGGCTCAACAAGAACTACAAAGATATTGAAATTAAAAAAAATACGTATATTTGTTTTTTTTAACTTATATACATATGCTGAACATAGAAAATTTCACAAACGAGAACCAAGACCCAATTGCAGTGGAAAAATTGGCAAAAAAACTCAATGATTTAATGACCCCAGGTGAAGAACTTGAGTATATAGCGGTTCAGAAAAAACCTGCGGTAAATATTTCTCCAGATGGCATAGCTATTACGAATAAACGATTGATTTTCTGTCGTCAAAAAAACCTGGGACTTTCCATGGATTTTGAAGATTTCTTTTGGAAACATGTTTTTTCCTGCTCCATGAAAGAAGGTCTTCTGGGGGCAGATTTTTTTGTTAAAACAGTTGACAATAGAGATTTTTCTATAGATTATTTGCCCAAAGCACAAGCGCGCAAACTCTATGCAATAGCTAATGAATATAAAGAAAATGCTTGTCAAGAATCACATTCTGCGTCGCAGAAAATGGTAGAAGTATCAGTATCTGAACCTATTGTAGAAGAGCAAGACAAAACAGCCGAAACGCTAAAAAAGCTAAAGAAATTATATGAAAGCGGCTTAATTACGCAACAAGAATTTGAGAATAAGAAAAACGAGATAATTAATAGTTTGTAAAGTCCTCTATTTCTTTGGTAATAATACTAATATTCCTTTTGAAATATTTAATGGTTCTCCATTAGCCAGTTGAATGGCGCCTTTATAGAGATTATATGCATGGAAGAAAAATAGTCCTATGAGAAATAAAAAATTTCCAAAAGGAAAAAAGAACGTCATTCCAGCAAAAATCAATAACCCAATACTAATCATAACCTGAAAATTGAAGCAAGCCGCTATAGTGGGATAATAATCTTCATTCTCCTTGTATCGCCACAAAAAGAAAAGGGACGGCAATATGAAAAATAACATAGATGCACACAACATTACAATAAGTGTACGAGGTGCGGTAGGAGTTTTTTGATAATTTTGGAAAAATGCTTGTTCTATAGGACTGGAAGTAGATCGATTATCTATTATGGGGGATTCCAGGTTCGACATCAATTTTTTTTTTAATCCTACGGCTGTCAAATCCATTCCGCCAAATGTACCGCTGCTCATCATGAGAAATACGGGATTGTCTATATGAAGGGATTCAAAGTAATTTTCCAATTCTTCTTTTTGGGTGAAATACTCTATATGAGTATTGCCAAAAGCTGATATGATTTCTTCTTTTGAAAAAATTTGATTTCCTTTTTTTTCTACAACGGCTTTATCTATAAATACCACCGCGTGTTTTGTATCTCCAAAAGCACCATGGTATTGAGGAAGAAAGGAAGCCGTGAGCGTACTGTATGTATGCATTTCATAGCAGGCTATCAAGGTTTTTGAAGGATATTTTTCCGAAACGGCCTTTACGGTTGCAGTCAATTTACTAGGCGAATGTGCAAAATCTTTGAATACAATTCGGTTTGGCTCGTCCACTAATTTTTCAAGTCTGCGTCCTGCCCCAGTGAATGATTGCATGGCATTATAAAAATCAGATTCTTTCATGCCTAAGGAAATACAGATATTTTTGGCTGCTTCCAAATTCTCCATATTGTGTTTCCCAAAGAAATCAAAAGAATACGTAACATCGTCTTTTTTTAGGATAAACTTATCTTCATCGGCTGTATATTCACTACTTTGATATGGGATTAGGGAAATATCGGAGCGAAGTCCTTGAATGGTTTCAGCTATTTTGGGCGTATTGTAGTAGAATAGTGTAGCGCCCGATTCTAGGCTTTTTACAAGTTTTTGAAATTGTTCAAAATATATAGCTTCTGTCTTAAAAACATTGACATGATCCCATTCTATGCCGCTCAAACAAGCTAAATTTCCTTTATAATAAATAAATTTGGGTTCTTTGGTAAGGCTACTGGCTAGATATTCGTCCCCTTCGAGAATAATAATAGGAGCATCGGAAATCTTTACACTATGTTCGAATCCTTTGACACTGCTGCCTACTAGGTAGTCAAAATCCATATTTTGATGACGAAGCGCATGCATTATCATAGATGTAATCGTAGTTTTTCCATGACTTCCAGCTACTACTACTCTCGTTTTTTCTTTGGATTGTTCATAAATATATTCCGGGAAGGAGTATACTTTAATGCCCAATTCCATGGCTTTTGTCAATTCGATATTATCAAATTTTGCATGCATTCCCAAGACAACTACTTCAATATCGGAAGTAATATTTTCGGCAAAAAAGCCAATTTTTGCAGGCAAAATGGCTTCTTTTTCCAAATTGGATTTTGCAGGGTCGTTGATGACATCATCCGATCCAGAAACATGATGTTCTTTTTTTGAAAGCGTAATGGCTAATTGATGCATAATAGCACCGCCGATGGCTATAAAATGTATTCGCATGCGATGGATATTTCTAATTTACAAAAATAGTTAATATAAAATTGAAAAATATGATAATATTGTATTTTTTGAATAATTCAAAAAAATCCATAGATTTATATTATATTTGCGCTAAAATATACAGATTTTTTGGAAGATATCATTCAGCTTTTACCCGATCATATTTCAAATAAAATTGCCGCAGGAGAGGTTATTCAAAGGCCAGCTAGTGCGGTCAAAGAATTGATAGAAAATAGCTTAGACGCTGGTGCCAAAAGCATCAAATTATTGGTAAAAGATAGTGGCAAAACCCTCTTACAAGTTATTGACGATGGCAAAGGCATGAGCCCTACCGACGCCAGACTTTGTTTTGAAAAACACGCTACTTCCAAAATTAAAAATGTAGAAGATATTTTTAAAATTCATAGCAAGGGATTTAGAGGCGAAGCGTTGGCATCGATAGCTGCGGTAGCGCAAGTAGAACTAAAAACAAGACGTCCCGGCGATGAGGTAGGTACCAAAATAGTGATAGAAGGAAGCCGAGTAATTTCTCAAGAGCCTATTTCTATGCCAGTTGGGACTCATTTTTCAATGAAAAATTTGTTTTTTAATATTCCTGCCCGTCGTAACTTCTTAAAGACGGATAATGAAGAAATGCGCCAAATTATTATAGAATTTGATAGATTGGCTTTATCACATTGTGATATTGAATTTTCATTGTATCACAATGATAGCGAGGTATACAAACTGCTTCCTGCGCCACTAAGACAGCGTGTGGTTTCGCTTTTTGGAAAAAATTATAATGAAAAATTGGTGAATATTGAAGAGGAAAGTACCGATATTCTGAAAATTTATGGCTTTGTGTCTAAACCCGATGCCGCTAATAGTAAGACTAAAGGAAAACAGTACCTTTTTGTCAATAAACGATTTATAAAAAACAATTATATTCAGCACGCTATTTATAGCGCATATAAAGATTTGATAGGGGAAAAAGAATATCCTTTTTATGTACTTTTTGTAGAAATAGACCCTTCGAAAATAGACGTGAATGTATCGCCTACCAAGCAGGAAATAAAATTTGAGGATGAACAGCTTATTTATCAATTTATCAATGCTGGAATTCGTCGCAGTTTGATGCAGTTCAATATTGCGCCTTCTATCGATTTTTCGGTAGATAGAGATTTGAGTCATTTTGATGCGATGATTAAGCCTATCAAACGAGAAGAATATATCACCGAGAATAAATCTTCTATTGCTATCAATCGTCCCAATTTTGCATCGCCAAAAATTAATAATCAAGGGAATTGGGAGGAGCTATTCAAGCGGTCGGTAGATGAAATAAGTCAAGAAAATGACGAAATAATAAGTGCTCCCAAGCTTTTTGAAGAAGAGGTAAAAACGTTTGAAAAAACGGGCAACCCCTTTCAGCTCCATAATAAATATATTGTACTTCCTACTAAGTTGGCATTACTTTTTATAGATCAGAAACGAGCGCATGAGCGTATTTTGTTTGACGAATTGCTTCGAATGTCGCTCAAGCATGCCATTCCATCGCAGCGATTGCTTTTCCCAATAGTAGTGGAATTGAGCATGCAAGATAGTTTTGTTTTGAGTGAAATATTGACCGATTTGGCACATTTGGGTTTTGATATTGCGCAGTTAGGACAAAATAATTTTGCTATTCAAGGCATTCCTTCGGATCTCCAAATGGGAAATGAAAAAGAAATGATTACGGAATTGATAGAACAATTCAAAAATTCATTCAAAGCCAAGTCTTCTCGTAAGGAACATTTGCTTATTTCTATCTGTAAAATATCGAGTGTAAAGAAAAAACAGGAACTTTCGGACAAGGAAATGGAATATTTGACCGATACACTTTTTGAATGTGAAAATTATTTGAAATCGCCTTCGGGGAAAAGCATATTTTTTGCGATGAATTATTTTGATATTGACAAAAATTTTGATTAAAAAGTTGATTATGTTTAGAAATGTATTGCCTGTCACTCGGAATATTATCATAGCCAATATTGTGGTTTTTTTAGCAGTAGAATTTGCAAAAAGTTTTATGAATATAGAGTTGCAACATAAATTTGGGCTCATTTACTTTGGTTTTGCAGAATTTGAATGGTATCAAATCATTACTAATTTTTTCATGCATGCAGGCTTTACTCATTTGGCATTTAATATGATGTTTTTATATACATCGGGTTCTATGCTTGAACATTTGTGGGGTGGTCAACGCTATTTTGTATTTTATATGTTATGTGGGATAGGAGCGAGTTTGATGCATTTAATAGCATTGGCATTTATAGTGTATCAAGATTTGGGGACATTTGAAATTTCTCTTTTACAGGAAAATATGGTTCCCTCTCGAGCATATTCAATTGCGGTAGGCGCCAGCGGTGCTTTATTTGGTTTATTTGCTGCTTTTGCGGCTCTTTTCCCCAATGCTGAATTTCAGATATTATTAATTCCTAAATCATTTAAAGCAAAATATTTGTTTGCCTTTTTTGTTCTAATAGACGTGATTTTGGGTGTTTTAAATCTTTCAGGGGATCCATTAGGGCATTTTGCGCATATTGGAGGAGCCATTACAGGATTGATTTTAGCCAAGACTTATTACAAACATAGATTTAGAAGATTCTAATACAATTTGATGGAAGGCAATAAAAAATCTTTTTCTTGGGGGAAATTTATATATGGATTCTTTTCTGTACCGTTTTACCTCTTGTTTTTCCTTACCTTGTCGGCTCGTTTTTTGGATCCCGAGCACTTTAGTTATATAGGATTATATGGCTTTTTATTTGTACCGCTCTTTATTCTTCAGTTTGTTGTATGGCTATATTGGATAAGATATAGAAAGACATTTTTTGCTGGGCTTTCTACAGTTTTTTTGATTGTTAGTTTATTTTATTTTAGAGATACTTACCAATTTTTTAATAATTCTGAGGAAAAAGGCTTGAAGATAATGACATGGAATGTTAAGAATTTTGACCTATACAATTGGAGCCATAATAAGGACACACGATCAAAAATGCTAAAACTAATAGATAGTGTAGATGCCGATGTTATGTGTTTTCAAGAGTTTTTTACGGATAAAGATCAATTTCAGAATATTAAAGCAATAAAAAAATTGGGATATAAACATTATTATTTTGAATCTACATACGAAGATAAATCGCACAATGCATGGGGATTGGCTATTTTTTCAAAATTTCCAATCTCAGAACGAAAAGTGCTCAAAAATGTATTTGATGCAAAAACAAATAATATTACCATAAAAGCATTAATCAAAACACCAAAAGGGAATTATAAAGTGTATAACTCGCACTTGAAGTCTATACATTTTGGCTATGAAGATTATGATTATATTCATGACTTGAAGAATAAGCATGAATATGATAAATTTAAGACGGCAAGTATTGTCCTGAAAATGCTTCGAGCGTATCCAAAGAGGAGTCTTCAAGCAAAAAGCATTGTGGAAGATATGACAAATGATAGCACAGAAAAACTAATTTATTGTTGCGATATGAATGATATTCCTAGTTCGCATTCGTATGGATTGTTTAGAAAAAAATTACAGGATGGATTTACAGAAAAAGGCACAGGATTTTCGCCTACGTATGATTTGACATTTCCTTTTTTAAGGATAGATTATATTTTTGCTTCGGATGCAATAACAATTCATGGATATAAAGTGCTAGAGAAACCTCTGTCGGATCATTTTCCTGTTGTATGTTGGCTCGACTAATTTTAAAAAAACGAAATTAATATTAACACTTTTATATCTTTGTAAAATCTTAAAAGTAGAATTATGATAAAATCTATAAAAATTGCATTTTTAATGAGTTTTTTATTTTTCAATACAAGTAATGCTCAAGTGCTAGTGAATTTTATTTCAAAAAGTATGAGTTTGAGAGGAGGGATGGAGTTAATCAAAAATTTTCAGACGTTGATTATAGAAGGTGAAATGAAGAAAGGAACTCAAAATGTCCCAATTAAAATATATATAAAAAATAACGAAGGATATAAACACGAATATGTATTAAATGGTAAAAAAGAGTTATTGATAATAAATAAAAATGAAAGTTGGAAAGGAGAGAGTGCTGCTACATTATTGAAAAATGATGACTATATTCATCAATCTTTATTGAATTATATGGATCTTAAAGGGGATTTTATGGATATAGATGTAGCAAGCAAGTATGAATTTATTGATTTTGAATCTATTAAGAATGTAGAGTATGTGAAAATCAATAAAATAGATATGCTTAAGAATACAACAAAAATGTTGTATTACTCCAATAATGACTTCATGAAATATAAAGAGTCTTTTATAAATTTATCCAATGGAATGGATGAAAGCTATACCTTCTCAAATTACAAAAAAACGGATTATGGTCTAATGATGCCATATAATTTTAATATTGGATTTGGCGAGATTTATGTAAAGAAATATATTTTTAATCAATCTTTTGAAAAAATGATGTTCATTCCAGAATTTCAAATGGATTCTAATAAAAATGTAAAAGCGCCTCAAATCGAAAGAAGATAGTGTTTTTTATGAACATAAAAAATAATAGAAAATGTATTTCCTAGCACCATACTATATAAGCCTTTAAATAGAATTAGATGGTTTTAGAATTTATTAGGTCTACTCATAAAGATGTTTTGATAGCCCGTTCAATAGGACTCGTCCTATTGATACAGAGTCTTATAAGTATGCCAATATGGATAGGTAATGGCGGACTTTTTCCAATGATTTCTGTTTTTGATTCATTTTTATTAGACATGTCTCCTTCTATTCAGTTTTTTTTTGGGATACTGTACTTTGGGCTTTTGATTTCATTGATTTTATCTCCAAGAAAGTATTTAAAAAAAACCATAATTACATTTGTTTTCGTTTTTTTGCTGATGGTTCTTCAAGATATAAATAGATTACAAGTATGGAATTATTTATTTGTTCTTGTTTTGCTGATTATATTTTTTTGTTCCCAATTTGAGGAATCTGATATACTCATTTATTTGCGCTATATACTTGGAGGTGTTTATTTTTGGAGCGGCATACACAAGCTCAATATTCATTATTTTGAAGTATTTCAATGGATGATTTCGGAGATTCCAATGCTTAAAGAATGCGCTCTACCCTTGTTTTCTAAAGTTTCAGCTTTCGTTGAAATTTTTATTGGGATTTTTCTAATTGCTAAATACAATAAGAAAGTAGTTTTTGTTGCTGTTTTTTGTCTTCATTTATTTATCCTTATCTCGCTTATTTCATTGAATTGGAACGAAGTCGTATATGTATGGAATATTGAAATGGTCTTTTTGGTTTATTTATGTCTATTTATTCCTCAAGACAAAAATCATATCTTTACATCTAACATTTCATATTTCATAGTATTTATAATTGGCCTTTTCCCTGGGTTGTTTTTATGGGATTTGATTCCGGGTTGTTTTTCATTTTGTATGTATAGTGGAAGGGAAATGACGGGGACAATTCTATTTCATTCAAAGGATGTAACTGTTTTCCCCAATTCGTTAAACATCCCTATTTCTGATCCCCAAAGAAAAGAACCAATAGGCATAGATATTGATTATTGGTGTGTAAAAATTAATCATGTTCCTGCATTTGCAGATGAAAAAATGTATTTGAAATTAAGTAAAATACTTTGCAAACAATATGCACAAAAAAACTATGGGGGTATTATTCTTACAAAATATCCCAAAACTAGCCCTTCTATAGATAAAATCTATCTTTGTGAATAATTAAATTCAGATTCTTTCATTTTTTTTCATAAAAAAATCATGAAGAATCCATGCAGGACCTATTAAAAGGAACTGCAAATCTTTCAAGAAAGAGGGTTTTTTGCCTTCAATTTTATGGCCATAAAATTGTCCGATCCATGCCAATATAAAAACTATAAAGGCCCCAAAAAATAGTTTTTCTTTACTTCCAAGAAATACAATGTCGAGTAGTTGCGGAGCTAAAAAAGCTAAAATTAATCCATGTGCCAGAAAGATAATACCTAGTTTTATGCTCAGCCTAACCCAAAAAATTAAAGCAAAGAAATAAACAAGATTGGCTATATTTAGATACGCCGATTTGTTTTCGGGAAAAGGAATGCTATAAATCATAAAATATATAGACCAAAATATTAAGGGAACACATATAAAATGAATTCTTTTATTAGTCCTATTTTGATGACTTTCGCCATATTCTGATAACCAAGTAGCAAGTTCTTTCATCAGCTCAAATTTATTATTTATAGTTCATTTAATTTTAATAATTTGTCTAATACAATTCGTCCCTGTTCGTTGTATTTTACGGTGCCTAATTCGTGAATTGGGTCATGTTCAAAGAAGATAAAATGTGGATTTTCGCTGGCATTTTTAAGTAAATTTTCTTTTTCTTTCAACGTATCCAACGGTCGAACATCATAAGACATGACATAAGGCATAGGAATATGAAAAGATGAAGGCATAAGGTCTGCTGCAAAAACAATAGTATTCCCCTTGTAATTAATTTTAGGGATAATCATAGCTTCTGTATGTCCATTGGCAAAGTCAAAAGAAAAACGATCCAGTCCAAAAGATGTTTTGTCTATAAAATGCAAATTGCCCGTTTCTTGAATAGGCAGTATATTTTCTTTTAAGAAGGAAGCTTTTTCTCTGTCATTGGCTTTTAATGCCCATTCCCAATGGCTAGAATGACTCCAATATTTTGCATTGGGGAATTGATTCTTTAAATTGCCTTGAGTATCTTTGTATATTGCGCCTCCACAATGATCAAAATGAAGGTGAGACAAAATTACGTCAGTAATATCTTCAGGAGTGTATCCTTTTTTTTGAATACTTGATAACAATGTGTCATCGCCATGCGGATAAAAATGACTTTTGAATTTATCATCTTGTTTATTTCCCATCCCAGTATCAATAAGAATGAGTCTATTACCCTCTTCTATAAGCATACATCGCATAGCCCAAGTACACATATTGTTTTCGTCGGGGGGGTTCAATTTTTTCCACATGGATTTTGGTACTACGCCAAACATAGCACCACCGTCCAATTTGAATAATCCTGCTGAAATAGAATGAATTTGCATACGGAAAGAAGTTTATGCAAATATAAAAAAAACCGCGTATCATTTATATAAATAATACGCGGTCGTTTTTGCTTAAATGATTTGGAAATTATAAGTTCAATTAAAAGAGGCTTTGTATCATAGTAGAAATACAGTCAAAATCGGTTGTAGGGTTAATTTTTTCTTTTAATTTATCAATTTTAATTTTATCATTTAAAATTAAGCTTGTCGCTTCCAATTAGTTTATTGTCTTAAACGTTTAAAAGAGATTGGACTTCTATTATCTTCTGGATTTTCTTGAAAAACACTATGGTCAGAGCCTAGCATTCTTTCAACGATGAATTCATCTTTTGATATAACTCTGTACGGAGAAATAATTTTTGTTGAGTGGTTTTTTGAATAATACCAGTCAAATTCTGTTGTTTCAAATTCAAGTTTTGAATTAGCGAGCAATTTAAAACTATATTTTTCCTTTTTATAACAATTAGATAGATATTTAATAAATGAAGAGTCTATAATGACGGTATCTTTTTCAGATCTGTTACATTGGGAATCATTTATTTCCCATTTGCCTTGCACTGAAAAAACTTCATTATTTTCAGAAGTATTTAATTGTTCACTTTTTTGACATCCTAAAGATGTAAGGATTACGAAACCTATTATGATTATATTTTTCATATTGATTATTTTATTATTTTTCATATTTATTGTTTTAATTAATTTTTACATTCCTATTAAACTTACTTCAAAATTCATACCCGAACTAACCTCAAATCCATGATTTAATATAACTTCGCTTTTTGCTTCAAATAATGAAGGCCCCGAAATTAGATTAGTAAATTCAGAGTAGATTCTACATCCAAATTGATACGTGGCATTTGTAAATGTAACGTTTGTAATAGATAAGGGATTACAGATGGATTGTGTTACAGCGTCATGAGCATTCAAAAGACCATAGCCCATTTCATCATGCCAAGTACCTTGAGGTCTATTTGGCAATAAAAAATAGGGGTATCCACCCGTTTTTTTGGCAGTTCGTTCTATTATAGCATTTACCTCTTTTTGTGTTAAATTTCCGTTTATAGAAATCATGAGGGCCGCTACACCAGCAGCATGAGGTGCGGCAGAGGAAGTATGGCTAAAATTAGGGATAAAACTATTTCTTAAATCAGTTGTGGGGATTTCTATTCCAGGAGCTACAATATCTAGCTCGGATCCATAACAGCTGGCAGCTGCAGTTATAAAAGCTTGTCCCCAGTTAAAACAATTTCCATTCATAGTATTAAGTCTATCGCCGCATGTAGATATAGCTCCTACTGTTAAAATATTTGGATTAGAATTTGCTGGATATATTACAGGACTAAAAATGGGGATATTTGCACTATAGTTTCCTGATGAGAAAACGACTACACAACCTTTGCCACCTCTTCCATTGCGAAGTGCATTTTCTATGGCGTCATCAATTACTTTATATCTTATACTTGATCCCCAAGAGTTTGAAATAACATCCGCGCCATTTCTCCATGCGAATTCTATGCCACGAGCCCTATTTTGTCTTGATGTTGGAGTAGCCTGAAGCGGATCACTTATAGACATTAGTCTACATAGGGGAGCAATTCCAGATACACCTATATCGTTGTGATGAGCCCCAATAATTCCAGCACAGTTTGTGCCATGTCGTCCATATAATTGGCTGGGAGAAACTCCCGATTTACAGTCATAGCTGTTTATGTGCATATTTAAATCTACATGTGATTGCTCAATTCCTTCATCTATAACTGCTACAATGACTTCGGGGTTTCCTTTGGTATATTGCCATGCTTCGCAAGCATCAATATCAATATCAGGTGAGGTATAATTATTGGTTAAATTCCATTGGTCTGGGAATAGAGGATCTGAAACACAATGTTTTATCTCCCCACCAAAAAAATTGGGTTGAGCCGAAGCAAAAAGGGTTGATTCGTAGAATAAATTCGCCATACCTAGGGCATCTTTAGTTGATTTCTTGGTACAAGCAAGCGAAAACCATTCTGGCAAATATTCATTTTGTTCTAAAATTTCTAAATGATGTTCTTTGGCCATTTTATCAAGTAATGTTATATCGTTTAAACTTTTAAGTTTTACAAAAAAGAAATAGGATAAAATCACCTCTTGACCATCTACTTGAAAGAAATCTCCTACATACTTAATCATAGGATGAGCTTCAAATTCAGTATGTGTCAAGTTTGTACCTCTGATATAAGCAGAGTATTCAGCATTTTGAATATCAAGTTTTTTGCCAAAATAAATTTTAAAACTGTCTATACTATCAACCTGAATGCCAGGAAAGGCATTTACCAATGAAGTAGCATTTTGTTTTGAAGTCAATTGTAGCCATTTTTTGGAATGGAGTTTGGATAAATACATTTTTTGATTATTGTACCAATAGTAGTCTTTAGAGCCTACATCTTGGGCATGTGTCTTAAAGATAAGACTTATATATATGAGAAATAATATTTTTTTCATGGCATTTAAATTTGTTTTTATTTTGAAGAAATTACTCAGAAATCAACATCATTTTACTATCTTTCAAGTTGTTGTCTATCTTGAGGGAATAGATATAATATCCATCTGATAGATTTTCTGCATGGAACGAAACTTTACCTAAGCCACTTTTATCAGAAAGAGGAATGGTTGTTTTCAAAATACCCATAATGTCGCGAATTTCAATTACGGCGCTATTAAATACTGTAGTTTCATCTATGAAGTATGAGAATGAAGTAAGTCCTTTAAATGGATTAGGGGTATTTTGAAATAATTTGGTGGAATTGACATCGGTATAGACTGTTTTGCTTTCCAAATCTAATACCTTTTGTTTCAATTGTTCAATTGTTTTTTGTTGTTCTTTAATGGATCCAATAAGAATTGGGACTAATTCAAGATAATTCACCGATGGAGAACCTTCAAAAGTAGATACTAGGTTTGGAAATACTTTTTGTACATCCTGTGCAATAAGCCCAAAACGTTTTATTTGACTATTGTCAGCTTGGCCTCTAGCTCGCTCAGCCTGTAGCGTAGCATTTTTCGAATTATTAGTATCTGTTGTTTTTATGCCTGATAAATCCGAATTTTTATATGAGTAACTTACAGGGGATAATAATATTAATTTATCCAAAGCATTATCAATCTTTTGAATATTAGATTTAAGGGAACTATCGGACCATGTCCAATAACCATGTGATTGTGTATATCCTCGAACTTGAAGGGCGTTTGTATTCCAGTTGAGCGAGGTGCTATTCACATTATCAGGCCTCATATTGATGCCACACTTCCCATTATTGCTAAGGAATAATCTATAGTTCGTAGACTGGATAGAACCACTCAGGCCTGAAGAAAAGGGCGTCCAAAAATTCAGACCATCGTCCCAATATTCTAATGCGTATGGCCCGTCATTCGCATTAGAAGCGCCCTCTCCAAAGGTTAAATATCGATAATTTGAATATCCAATATTCATTGCAGCACCGTTTTTTATGCGAAATGCTCCTGTTTGAGCAAATGCCAAATTTGTTAAAAAAACTAAAAAAACAAAGCAAGGTAAAAGTAATTTTTTCATGATAGTTAATTTTTATAAGTGATTAAATTTTATTTGATTTTTAATTATTTATACTAAAAACCTGTGACAAAAATAGAGCCTTTAATCCAATAATAAAAGTTACGTTTGAGTAGTTTTGGGGTTACGTTTGTGAAATTATTTTGCACAAAATTTAAAAAAGGTTACATTTGTAATGGTTTTTATATTTATTATTAAATTGAACAAACTATGAAAAGAAAATTATTACTTATTTTTGCACGTTTAAAAAAGAATTATACCACGGATTATATGGCAAAAGAGTTGGGGATAACTCGAAAGCAATACTCAAGTCTTGAAAATGGACATATCGTGAACATAAAAGAAGAGCTAAAAGAGGTTATCTCTAAGCTATTGGACATTGACACATCGCTGCTAGACATAGATGAAGGGAATATTATCATAACGGGTAACAAGAATAATGGATTCCAAATTGCAGATTATAATAATACTCAAAAGCAGATGACGATTCAATTGCTTTTAAAACAAATAGAAATGCAGCAAAACATTATTCAAAAACAGCAAGAACAAATTCATGAACTTACTTCACATGTTGAAATGAATAATCCTATTGAATAGGAAATATACTCTATATACATTATGATTCTATATATTGTATGATAGATATTATTTTTTATATTCTGAAAACCAATATTTTGTATGATTATTAATGTCTAATTTTAAAAAAAATAATCTTAAAAAAAAAAATAGCATTACTTTTGCCTCGGAGGAATGCCAGAGCGGTTTAATGGAGCAGTCTTGAAAACTGTCGTAGGTAACACTACCGGGGGTTCGAATCCCTCTTCCTCCGCTCTCAAAATTATAAAAAAGCCCTAATCAATTGATTAGGGCTTTTTTATTGAAAAAATTTAACAAAAAAAGATTTTGATTTTGTAAAAAATTATGTATCATTGCGACTGAAATTTGCAAAATACATATAGTTATGAAAAGAACTTTACATTATATAGCTTTGTTTATATTTACTGGATGTGCAGTTAATTTAACCGCACAAGTTACAGGAGTTAAAAACATTCCCGGCGATTATGCCACACTAGCAGCCGCTATTACCGACTTGAATACCAATGGAGTAGGAGCAGGTGGTGCTACTATTAATGTCAATGCCAATCAAACAGCACCAGCTGGAGGTTATGTATTAGGAAATACAGGCTCCGCATTACTTACAACGCTATCTTTATCAAATCCATTAGTAATTAATGGAAATGGAAGTAATCTCACCTCTTTTGTAGGTATAAGAGCAGGCAATCTTACTTCTGGCCAAAATGATGCCATTTTCTCTTTGGTAGGAGTAGATTTTGTCACAATCAAACGGTTTAATTTTTTAGAATCCGCTTCAAATACTACTACAACAACTACTATGGAATTTGCTGTAGCAATGTATAATGTAGGAACTGTATCTGGAGCCTCGAATGGTTGCCAAATGATTACTATAGATAGTAATACATTAAATTTTCCAAATATTAATACGAATAATTATTTAGTATATGTCGGTGCATATCAATATAATACAATAACTGCTGCTTCTTGGCAAGGTGGTATTACGTCACCTGATATTCACGCCCGTATAATGGTATCAAACAATACCATTACACAAGGATATAATGGAGTGTATTTCAGAGGGGCTACTACGGCACAAGCTAGAGCGCTCATTACGCAAAATAATACGTTTAATAATCTTGGTGGAGGGACAGGAAGTGCTTATGGCATTTATACTTTTTATTTAGATAGTGCAATACATTATAATAATAAAATTGCATTTGATGCCGCTCATGGAAATGCTACAACCTATGGAATTTTCTGGAGTACAAATAATGGAGGTGTCTTTGAAGCGTATGATAATGATATAAATCTTACGTATTCGGGCACTTCTCAGATTGCAGGTATTTATGGGACGGGTTTCCTAGGAAGCACATTCAAAGTCAAACGAAATAGAATTTATGGAAATGCGTTAGCAATTACAGCTGCAGCTGCATGTTATCCAATATATCAAACCTATTCGGGAGGAAATGTCTTTTCTTTTGATATTGATAGTAATATTATTGAAAACATGAATATTGGAGGTACAGGTGTTTTTTATACTATATATACAAGTGGTTCTACTACTGCTGCTACCAATTCTACTCATAATATTAGAGGGAATATTATCAATAATATCAATCGTTTAGGTACAAACGGAACTACATATTTGGTATATACGGCTTCCAAAATAAATACGAATTTTTCTAATAATATTATTGACAGCGTATATTTTTCAAATGCTTCAGGAGCTACTTCTATTGGGCTATGGGCTTTTTATGAGTTGACGAATAGTGGTAATTTTATTGTTCAAAACAATAAAATTACAAATTTGTTTATTAACGGTATCAATACCTCCACAGCACATACTGTCAGAGGTGTTTATGCCTCTATGAGTGGAAATTTAACCACAAATGTCGCGAATAATCAAATAGAAAATTTAGCAATTAATTTATCTTCAGGTGGAGGTACCGTTGCGGGGATTCATTTACTTCCCGGTACTACAGGAATAAATGTATTTGAGAAAAACAATGTCAATAACTTGAGTATTGCGGGAGCTACAGCAAATGTTCACGGCATGATGACCACAACGGGTAGCTCTAATACATTTATAAATAATATGATTTCAAATCTTTCGGCTCCTGCGAGCAATGTGGTAAATAGTATCATAGGCATTAATACCACAGCTACTTCAGGAACACTTAATTTGTATCACAATACCGTTCGATTGGGTACTATAGGATCTCCTTTAGTAAGTACAGGAGCCAATTTTGGAGGTTCAGCAGTAGCATTATCAAATATGTCTACTATTAATATAAATAATAATATATTAAATATAATAGGAAATGGAAATGGTACAGCCTATTTTGCTGCCATAAAAAGAACGGCAATAGGTGTCGGGGGAACGCCACCAGCAGGTATCAATTTAAAAAACAATATTTTGTTTTCAAATGGCTATGTCTTTGGAGAAGGAACGGATAATACAACAGCGACCAATTTATATTTTTCTTCTACGAATGGATCTTCGGCATCTTCGGGTACCGACGACATCAACTTTAATACTTCTTGTGGACAATTCAAATCGTTTATGGTAGGAAACGCTTCAGGGGCATTTATAGAGAACAATTTGGTGGCGGGCACTATTTCAAATACATGGGTGCCATCTGGTGCTTCTTTTGCCGAGAGTGCTGCCATTCCTACTTCTCCTGCTACTATTACCGATTTCAGTGGAGCTACTAGAGGTGCTTTGGCGGATATTGGGGCACTTGAATTTTCTGGTTTGGCTACAGATGCATCTGGGCCTATTATTAATTATACGGATATACCAAGTCTCAATTGTACGAATGCACCTACCTTGGCTACTACGATTACTGATTTCAGTGGTGTCAATTCGACAACTGCAAAACCAAGATTGTATTATAAAATAGATGTCGATGCTAATGATTTCTCAGTAGCCAATACCTCCGCAGGAAATGGATGGAAATGGGTAGATGCTTCGGGCACGGCACCAAATTTTAACTTTGCAATGGATTTTAGCAAATTAACTTCAACCCCTGCTATAGGTAGTTTAATCAATTATTTTGTCGTGGCACAAGATAATTTAACCACACCAAATGTAGGAAAAAATTCGGTACTCTTTCCAGTAGGTTTTTGTCCTACTTCAGTAGTTCTTAGTGCTTCTGCCAATGGCGTAACTGGTTTTAAGAGTTTTACGTTTGGAACGCCTCCCGATTTAACTTTTAAAGCTACGCCAGAAATCGTATGTGTCAATAATCCAGCAGTTTTAGAAGCAAATTTAGTATTATCTCAGCCTACAGCACCACCTACAAACTTTGTAGCTACAGGTACTGCTACTACTACAGCTACTTATTCAAACCCTTATTATTCGCTATGGAGCAATAATCATACACAACATTTATTATTAGCCTCTGATTTATTAGCGCAAGGTTTGCGTGCAGGAGATATTACGGCTATTGCATTAGATGTAACAGTAGTAGGAACATTACCCATGATAGATCTTTCTGTAAAAATAGGTACTACATCACAGACAGCAATGACCACATGGTTGCCACCTGCCGCATTAACTACTGTTTATACCAATCCGAGTTTATTGCCTGCTGTAGGATTTGGTTCGGTACTGAATTTTACAACCCCTTTTAACTGGGATGGGGTTTCAAATATTGTATTGGATTTTTGTCATGGAAATGCAGCATCTACTGCTACGATGGCTAGAACCGTTAATGCAAGAACTACTTCGTATATTTCTACAATCAAAGCGAATGTAAATGCAGCTACTGCGGCATCAGTGATTTGCCCAGATACGACAATAAATAGATTAACTTATACGGTAATTCCTAATTTTAGAATTTTTGGAACCGCCGCGGCAAATAACGGTGTAAATTTTGTATGGAAAGATTCATTAAATACAACTTTAGCTTCTACTAGAATCTATAATCCTTCATCCGTTGGATTTTTTACAAATACCGCAAATAGAGAACGCTATGAAGTTACCGCAACCGATGCATCTGGCTGTGTGTTTGTAGATACTTTTTATTTAAACAAAAATACATCACTACCTAACGTTACAGCTAATTCGTTTAATACACAAACACCTTGCTTTGGCGACTCCATTGCGGTAACCTTTGCGGTAGCCAATGGTTGTCCGCCGTATACAATTTCTTATAAACGTTCTAATACGCTTGGGGGAAGTACAACTCCTCTTGTTTTAAGTGCTTCAAATAGATTTTTCCCTACAGGAGATAAAGGGTATGTATATGCCGATGTTTTAGATAATGCAGGAAATCCAATTAATAATTTTTTAGTAGATTCGTTTGATTTACCAGACAATCCAATTGCCGTTCATGATACACTTTGTGGGACAGGCACTTTAACATTAGTGGCAAATGGAATAACGGATGGGCTTTGGTATGATAAAGATGATTTAAATACACCAGTACAAACTTCGGGAACAACATTTATTACACCTACACTAACAGCAACAGATACGTTTTATGTAAGTAATAAATTATTGTTTGATTATGCTGTTGGAGGAAGAAATGTTCCCGTACCAAGCCCTACAGCGCTTGGAGCCGCTCCTAGAGGTATTTCTTTTTCATTAACACAGTCAATGAAACTCGATAGTTTTGGGATATTATGTACTGGAAATGCCGGAACAGCTACCGTACAGTTATATGATGCTACCGGTACAACGGCTTTATACACCCCTATTACGGTTACATTGCCTGCTGCTACTCCAGCCCCTGCTCAATATTTAAGAATGTTTAAAGCAAATTGGCCTGCTTTACCTGTAGGAAGTTATCGAATTTTTGTCACTGCATTTACAGGAACTTCGCCATTTTATTATGAAACAACAGCCCCAACGCCTCCTTTTCCATTACCCATTAATAATTTAGCGAGTAATCAAATAGGTACTATAAATGGATCCGTAACTTCGTTGACCGGTGCAAATTCTACTACTTTATATTATTATTTCAATCGATTGGTATTTGGAGAAAAGTGTGAAAGTGCCAAAGTGCCGGTATATGCCGTAATTGAAACAGCTAATCCAATCACATTTACACAAGACACAGTTCAAATTTGTAATCCAACTACTAATACCTCTACGGATACAGTTAAAATTTCTTCAATACCATATTATACAATATTTGCTTGGACGAGCTCTGGTGGTGGTACCGCTTCAGGAAATGCCACCAATGGTTGGGTTTTCCAATCAACTACCACAACTCGTGACACCTTTGTTTTGCAAGCAAATAATCCAGCAACAGGATGCCAAATGTTAGATACCGTAATTGTTAACCCTGTACCGTATTCATCTTCTATAAATCTTACTGCTAATCTTGAAACCCATTGTTTGTCAGGAAGTTCCTTGATTACGCTTTCAGGCTCTCCAAAAAATGGAGCCACGCTTCAATGGCAAAGAAGCATCAATAACGGAAGCACATGGTCAAATGTAACGGGATCTATAAGAGATACGCTACAAACAGGAGTTTTGTTTGATACAACGCAGTATCGTGTAGTGTTAAATTGTAAAGGAAATCCTATAGGAGGAGGTATTTCTCCATCACCTGTTAAAGAAATTGTTGTAAATAATCCTTTAATAGATAGCGTTAAATATGATACCATTTGTGGCGTAGGAACAGCAATTTTAGAAGCCTTTGCAAATACCTCAAATGTACAATGGTATTCAAAGACGGGTACTTATTTAGGGGCAGGGAATACGTATACAACGCCTACTTTGATTGCCACAGATACATTTATAGCTAAGGCAACTACAGCACCTGGAGTAGCAACGAGTTTGTATACTACTACTACTCCTAATGCAGCTTGGGGGGCCAATAATGGAACAAATGGGTTGATGTTTAATATTACTCCAAATGTTAATATAACTTTAGATACATTCTTAGGTGCTCATACTGGAACAAATACTGCGTATCAAATTTTTTATAAACTAGGTACTTATGTTGGATCTGAAACCAATGCGGCAGCTTGGACCAATGTAGGAGGTCCTCTAACTGGACTGATCAATCCGAATAATGGTATTTATCTAGAAATGCCTATTCCAGGAGGTCTCACTCTTAATGCAGGACAAACATACGGTATTTTTGTTGCTTATACAGGAAGGTATATGACAGGTACCCCTACAAATAATACATATTCTAATCCAGACCTTTCTTTTTTTGGGGGAGCATCCTCTCCAAGCGCAGCAACTTTTGGTGCAGGTATAGCTGATAGAATTTTCGTAGGAAAAATAGTCTATAAAACAGGTTGTCAATCTAATGGAACCCCTGTTATCGCTAGTGTGCTAGCACCACCAGCTTTAACACTATCTCAAGTTAGAGATACGGTTTGTAGTGGAGCTGTTTCGGATTTGATCCAAATTGCTGCGCCTTCCACGTTATCTTCATACAATACGTATACTTGGAATACGATTGATGTAACCGGAACGCAAGCATCGGGTTATACCTTTAATCAAACCTTGCCGGGTACTTACCGTTACATTTTACAGGCAGAACAAACTTCGGGTTTAATGTGTAAAAATCAAGATACAATAGATCATACGGTTTTAACCTTACCTACAGTGATTACATTAAATACGCCTGGTCCATTGAATATTTGTAATGGAACGATTGAGCCTTTGAATGCTTCGAGTGGGTTTACAGCTACTGGAGATGCAGGCAATGGTACGACTTTAATAGGGAGTACTTTTGGAAATCCATATAGAACAGGAGCTGGCACAACCAACCAAAGACTTCAAATGATTGTTTCCGCGGCTGAACTTACCGCTGCATCGCTTCAAGCAGGAAAAATTACAAGTTTAGCTTTTAATGCAACAAATGTAAATACGGGTACTCTAAACAACTACAATATTCGACTTGGACATACTACCGCAAATATGCTTCCAACTACTTATTTAGCTCAACCGACAATTTTAGTTTATTCAGCTGCAACTTTTGGACCTACGACTATTGGTTGGAACGTACATACTTTTAATCAACCTGGAGAATTTATTTGGAACGGTACTGATAATATTTTAATTGAAATATGTAATTCTACTGTATTGGGAACAACTGCAACTGTTTTAGGCGGACCAGTTACTGGAATTGCGGCTCCAATTGTTCATGGAACAAATACCACTTCATCTTGTAATGCAATTACTACGGGAACTACATCAGCGAATAGACCTAATATTAAATTCACCCAAGATGCTAAATTCCCTATCACATGGTCTCCAACGACATCATTATTTAGCAATGCAACGGTTACATTAGCATATACTGGAACAAATCGTGATACGGTATGGGCTAGACCAAATGATACCATTAAGTATTTTGCTACAGCTACACATCCAAATGGATGTACTAGAAGAGATAGTATTGTTTTAAATGTGA
>Ga0078894_10000415_pt1 | contig 29331 bp, 20 predicted proteins | sample LauGreSu1BDMLBSD_2_FD_67506 | JGI IMG/M metagenome (GOLD analysis project Ga0078894, IMG submission 67506) | Freshwater lake microbial communities from Lake Michigan, USA - Su13.BD.MLB.SD (version 4) (version 4) | ecosystem: Environmental > Aquatic > Freshwater > Lake | place: Lake Michigan... | reverse complement strand
GGTAATTTATCTGGTACTGCAACGACTGCAGAAAATGTCGTTGTCACAGCAACCGCAAGAAACGTAATACATTATTTGACATTTACCAATCAAGCAACTGGAACTGGCTTAGGATTAACAACAAGCAATGCAGGAGTTGGATTTACAGTTAACCCTGCTCTTGGTACATTGGCAGCTACTACTTTCGTTGGAAACTTATCAGGCACAGCAGCGACAGTTACTAATTTCTATGGTAGCTTAGTTGGAACTGCAAATACTTCAAGAAACAGTTTTGTAAATTCCACAACCATAAGCACTGATCATTACTTAATATTTGCCAATGCTTCTTCTGGTAGCGGATTAGCATTGTCAACAAGTGCTGTCGGGGCTGGGTTAACTTTTAACCCAGCCACTAGTTCACTCTCTGCAGTGTTGTTCACAGGAACAGCGGTAACATCTCAAAATGTGAGTGTATCCCCTGCAATTCCTAGTAGTAATTTTTATGTAACATTCACTAATGCTTCTACTGGGAGTGGTTTAGCTCTTTCTACAAGTACAGTAGGAGCTGGATTAACATTCAATCCAGCCACAAGTTCACTTTCTGCAGTGCTGTTCACAGGAACAGCTACTACAGCTAGAAATGTTAGTGTAACTACTACTGCCCTAAGTGGAATTCATTACTTGACATTCACAAATGCTCAATCTGGAACTGGCTTAGGTTTAACTACAAGCAATGCAGGAGTTGGATTTACTGTAAATCCTGCGTTAGGCACTTTAGCTGCTACTACTTTCTTGGGTAATCTTTCTGGAACTGCTGCAACAATAACTAATATTTATGGCAATTTAGTAGGAACTGCTACTACAGCTCAAAATGCAAATGTAGTTTCAGCAGATTCAACAGGAAATCATTATTTATTATTCTCTCCGACCAATGGTGGATCAGGAGTAGCTTTGTCAGTTGATGGTGGTTTGACATTTGTCCCTACCACAAATATATTGACAACAACTGTTTTTTCTGGAAATCTATCTGCTACTGGTGCAACTATAACTACCATATTGAATGCACAAGGTGACGTAAGTTTAGGTGATGCTACTGCAGATACTGTAACATTTAACGCAAGAGTTGGATCTAGTATAAATCCTTCATCAAATAATAATTATGATCTGGGTACAACATCATTACGATGGAGAAATGGGTTTGTTAATTACTTAACTGGAACCGCATTCACATCTACAGATTTTTACGGAAATCTTTCAGGCACAGCTACAACAGCACAAAATGTTGTTGTAACTTCAACTGGTCTCAACGTTGTTCATCAAATCATATTTGCTAACGCACAGTCAGGTACAGGTTTAGGATTAACTACAAGTAATGTTGGAGTTGGTTTTACAGTCAATCCAGCTCTTGGTACTATGTCTGCTACCACTTTCTTAGGAAACCATTCTGGCACAGCAGCGACTTTTACTAATTTCTACGGTACATTAAATGGAAATGTAACTGGAACTGCCACAACGTCTCAGAATGTTAGTGTATCTACTGCAATTCCAAGTAGTGATTTTTATGTAACATTTACTAATGCTTCCACTGGAAGTGGATTAGCTTTATCAACAAGTACTGTTGGATCTGGATTGACATTCAATCCAGCCACTAGTTCACTTTCTGCAGTATTATTTACAGGAACAGCCACTACAGCTAGAAATGTTAGTGTATCACCTGCAATTCCAAGTAGTGATTTTTATGTAACATTTACTAATGCTTCCACTGGAAGTGGACTAGCTCTTTCTACAAGTACTGTTGGATCTGGATTGACATTCAATCCAGCCACTAGTTCACTTTCTGCAGTGCTGTTCACTGGAACAGCTACTACAGCTAGAAATGTCACTGTAGCAACCACTGCACTGAATGGTACTCACTATTTGACATTCACAAATGCTCAATCCGGTACAGGTTTAGGATTAACCACAAGCAATGTAGGTGTTGGATTTACAGTCAACCCTGCTCTTGGCATCATGGCAGCCACCACTTTCGTTGGAAACTTATCAGGTACAGCAGCTACAGCAACAAATTTCTACGGAAGCTTGGTAGGTACGGCCACAACGTCTCAAAATGTTAGTGTATCTACTGCAATTCCAAGTAGTAATTTCTATGTAACATTTACTAGTGCTTCCACTGGTAGTGGACTAGCATTATCAACAAGTTCTGTAGGAGCGGGATTGACTTTCAATCCTGCGACCAGTTCACTTTCTGCAGTATTATTTACTGGAACAGCAACTACGTCTAGAAACAGTGTTGTTACTACAACAAATGTAAGCACGGATCATCATATTCTCTTTGCAAATGCTTCTTCTGGCAGTGGCCTAGCATTATCAACAAGTTCTGTGGGAGCAGGATTAACTTTCAATCCTGCTACTAGTTCACTTTCTGCAGTACTGTTTACAGGAACAGCTAGTACATCCAGAAATGTTAGTTTGACAACGACTGCGTTAAATGGTATTCATTACTTAACTTTTGCTAATGCACAAACTGGTAGTGGTCTAGCATTAACTACAAGTAATGCTGGAGTTGGGTTTACTGTAAACCCAGCTCTTAATACGTTATCAGCCGGAACTTTTATAGGTAATGTTACAGGAACTGCTACTACTTCTCAAAATGTTCATGTTGCAACTACTACTATAAGCACAAACCATCATATATTATTCACAAATGCACAAAATGGAACAGGTCTTGGATTATCCACTAGCAATGTAGGCATCGGATTAACTTTTAATCCAGCTACTAGCACTCTTTCTGCTGTATTATTTACAGGAACTGCAAATACATCTAGAAATAGTGTTATTAACTCTACTACTATAAGCTCTGATCATTACCTAGTATTTGCAAATGCTTCATCTGGTAGCGGATTAGCTTTATCAACAAGCACAGTAGGATCTGGACTAACATTTAATCCAGCTACTAGTTCATTGTCAGCTGTAATATTTACTGGAACTGCAAATACGTCACGTAATAGTGTTGTTAATTCTACTACTATAAGTGCTGATCATTACTTGATATTTGCTAATGCTTCTTCAGGAAGTGGATTAGCTTTATCAACATCTACTGTGGGAATAGGGCTTACATTCAATCCAGCCACTAGTACGTTATCAGCAGTTTCATTTACAGGTACTGCTACTACAGCAAGAAATAGTGTTATCACTTCTACAACATTAAGTACAAATCATTATCTTTTGTTTACCAACGCATCATCTGGAAGTGGTTTAGCGTTATCAACAGGAGCAGTTGGTTCTGGATTGACATATAATCCAAATACAAATACTCTTTCAGCACTTTTCTTCACGGGTACTGCAACAACTGCAAGAAATGTAGATCTTACAAACACTACAGTAAATGGTATTCATTATCTGACGTTTGCTAATGGTACATCTGGAAGTGGATTTGGTCTTACAACAAGCTCAGTTGGAGTTGGATTTACTGTAAATCCAGCCTTGAACACCATGGCAGCTGGAACATTCTTGGGAAATGTTTCAGGTTCTGCTACAACCAGCACTTACATTACTGGTATATTAAGAAACGCAAGCTATGTACAGGGTGACCTTTTAGCTGGAGCATCTACTGGTAATACACTTACTAGAGTACCTGTGGGAGCAAATAATAGATACTTCTTGAAACCTGATTCAAATACACAATCAGGATTAGGATGGTCAACATTTGCTGGTGTGTTTGTTACTTCATTAGCTCCTGCATCCCCAACATTTACCTTGGTAGAAGGTGATCTTTGGTACAAAGTTGACGATGGTTCTTTCAACGTTTATTACACTGACGTTGATGAAACTGCTCAATGGGTGGAAATTGTAAGTTCTGGTGGAGGAACTGGAGGTGGCGCTCCTGCTGGATCAAATACTTACGTTCAGTTTAATACTAGTGGCGCATTTGATGCAGTTCCGGACTTTACCTTTGATATCAACAAAAATCAACTGACAATATCAAACTTCCCATGGGCTACTCCAGATAATGGCAGTGCTGCACTTAAACTCTTAGGTGAAGGCACTTGGTTCGGCAGTGCAGATGGAACATTCTTGGCGATTAATGCTACCACTGCGTTCACTGGTGATCTTATTCACGCTAAAGTAAATAATGTACAAAAATTCAAAGTTGCCAGTGATGGTGCAACAACTATAGCAACTCTTAACTCTAGTGGTACTGTATATTCTAACGGTGGCACTCTTACAAACTCTAATCCATCTGATCAAAACTTAAAAGAAAATATCCAGTCAATGATTGGTGGAACATCTATTGTAAATCAATTAAATCCAGTATCTTTTGAGTGGAAATCAGGAATTGGTGGAGCAGGAACTAAGTATGGATTTATTGCTCAAGAAGTTCAAGAAATTATTCCAGATATTGTTTCTATAGATTCATCTGGAACAATTGGTTTAGATACAGTTTCATTAATACCTTTCCTTGTAAAATCAATTAAGGAACAGCAAGAAACAATAGAACAGTTGAGAGCAGAAATTCAATTTATCAAAACTGAGCTTGGAATATAAAATATGGCTGATATAGATTTTCCAGTAAACCCATCCCTAAATGCAACCTACTCGAAAGACGGTAAAACATGGATCTGGGATGGGTCTAGATGGAGAACAAATAATATACTTTCTTACAGTGGTGGAGGAACAGGTTATGCTTCCTACACCACTGGAGATTTGCTTGTAGGTACTGGAAATTCTATATTAAAATTTCCAGTAGGGCAAAATAATTTTCAATATCTTAGAGTTGATTCTGTTAACTCTGCTTCTGGAGTTACTTGGATTTCTTTACCACTAGCTGGGAGTGGACAATCTGGTCTTGTATCAACACTCTCTCAGACATTTGCTGGTGATAAAACATTTTCATCTGCAATAATTGGTAATCTTTCAGGAACTTCTACTACTTCTCAAAACCTTAATACTGTTAGTGCTACAACTGGTACAGGACATTATTTATTATTTAGTCCTGTAAATGGTGGATCAGGAGTAGCAGTTTCCAGTGATCCTCAATTACAATTTAGTCCTTCTACTAATGTTCTTACAGTTGATACATTATCGGGCAATTTATCCGGTACAGCAGCTACTGCAACAAACTTTTATGGAACATTAGTTGGTACAGCTTCTACTTCTCAAAATGTTAGTGTGAATGCAGCTGGAACTAATTCTGCTCATTACTTAACATTTGCACTTCAAGGAGCTGGTTCTGGAATTGCAATATCAACTTCAAATTCAGCTGGCAAACTTACCTATAATCCTTTAAGTGAACAACTCAGTGTTACATATATTACTGGAACATCTTTCACAGCTACAAACTTAACTGGAACCTTACTATCTTCTTCCCAAACAAACATCACAGCTTTAGGAACTATAACAACAGGTACATGGAATGCTACAGCAATATCTACAGCTAAAGGTGGAACAGGTCAAGACTTTTCAGCAACCTCTGGACTAATAAAATTATCTAGCGGAACAGCAAGTAATATATCTAATCCAAATTCAGCAAGTATTGGTAATTCATTCCTGACAGCTGATACTAATGGAAATATTGTATGGTATCCCCTAACACCAGGATTATCATCAGCTATTACATCTATCAACAGTCAAGCAGGTCCATCAATCACATTACAAACTGGAAATACCGGAAGTGATTTTACAATATCAGCAACAACCAATACCATAAATTTCAATATACCAGATGCAAGTGGATTAAATAGAGGGTTAGTAACTACAGGTACTCAAACTTTTGCTGGTACTAAAACTTTTTCTTCCGCCATAAGTGGAAACATTTCTGGTACAGCAACAACAGCTCAAAATGTAAATACAGTCTCATCTAATACCGCTAGTGACCATTATTTAGTTTTTAGTCCATACAATGGTGGTTCAGGAGTAGCACTATCTGTTGATGGAAGTCTGACTTTTGTCCCTACAACAAATGTATTGACTACAGATGTTTTCAATGGAAACTTATCAGCAACTGGAGCAACAATATCAACAATATTAAATGCTCAAGGAAATGTTGTTTTAGGGGATGGTACGAGTGATACTCTTACTGTAAATGCAAGATTAGGATCTCACTTAAATCCATCAGGAGATGGTAGTTATGATCTAGGAACAACAGCACTTAAATACAGAAATGGTTTCATTAGTAACCTGACTGGAACGGGATTTACAGCTACAAATTTTTACGGAAATCTAACTGGTACTATACAGACAGCTTCTCAAACAAACATTACTGCATTAGGAACCATAACAACAGGTACATGGAACGCTACTGCAATATCTACAGCTAAAGGTGGGACAGGACAAGATTTTTCTGCAACCTCTGGTTTGATAAAGTTTTCTAGTGGTACTGCAAGCAACATATCTAATCCAAATGCGGCAAGTATTGGCAATTCATTTTTAACAGCTGATACTAATGGAAATATTGTATGGTTTCCACTTACAACTGGTTTGTCATCAGCTATCACCTCTATAAATAGTCAAACTGGTCCATCAATTACACTGCAAACGGGAAGTTCTGGAAATAATTTTGCTATCAGTCAATCTGCAAATACGATTACATTTGATATTCCAGATGCAAGTGGATTAAATAGAGGATTAGTAACTACAGGTTCACAAACATTTGCTGGTACTAAAACTTTCTCATCAACAATTTCTGGAAATCTTTCTGGTTCTGCAACTACAGCACAAAATGTCAACACTGTATCTTCTGATACTGACGGGGATCATTATTTAGTCTTTAGTCCTGCTAATGGTGGTTCTGGTGTAGCATTATCATCTGATAGCAGTTTGAAATATATCCCTACTACAAATATTCTAATATCAGATGTTTTTAGTGGAAACTTGTCCGCAACTGGAGCAACAATAACAACAATATTTAATGCTCAAGGAAATGTTGTTTTAGGGGATGGTACGAGTGATACTCTTACTATAAATGCAAGATTAGGATCTCACTTAAATCCTTCATCAAATGGCAGTTATGATTTAGGCACACCAGCACTTAGATACAGAAATGGTTTCATTAGTAACCTGACTGGAACGGGATTTACAGCTACAAATTTTTACGGAAATCTTGTTGGAACAGCCACTACCTCACAAAATTTAAATATTACAAAAACAACATTAAATAGCATACATTATTTAACTTTTTCAAATGCATCTGTTGGAAGTGGATTAGCATTAACAACAAGTGAAGTAGGTGTTGGGTTTACAGTAAACCCAGCTCTTAATACTTTAGCAGCTGGGACATTTGTTGGAAATATTTCAGGTACTGGTGCTACTTTTGCCAGAGCTACTTTCAGCAATGATACTGAAGCTACTGACACTGCTACTGGTTCGGTCACATTTGCAGGCGGGATAGCTGTAGCAAAAAAAGTATTCTCGCAATCTGTCGAAACAAGCGGAAATGCTACTATACAGGGCAATTTGCAAGTCTATGGTGGAATAATTCAACTAGGAAATTCTGCCACCGCTGATACAGTTGGTTTTATAAGTAAAATTCAATCAGCATTTTTACCTCAAGCAAATAATACATTTGACATAGGTTTCAATGACGGAACAAATGCTTGGAGAAATGCAGCTTTTGCGGGACATGGAACTTTTGCAAACGTATATGGAACATCTTCTGCAAACTTAACAGGAGTACAATTTAGCGGTGGTGATGTTCTTATAAGAAGTGGCAAATCAATAAAAATTTATGAAACTGGTGATGTTTACAATACTTCAATAAAATCAAATGCAAGTATATCAACAAACTATACTTACACTCTTCCAGTAGCCACACCAGGTAGTGGAGGTTCAATCTTACAATCAGATACCTCTGGAAATATGCTATGGGTGAAAGCTGCAAGTAATAAAGCAACTTATGTATTGAGTTTTGGTGCTGGTTTTACTCCAACAACAGGATTAGATAGTGTATCCCTTGCTATACCTTATGCTAACGATGGAAGTACTTCACTAACATATACTATCAAGAGAGTAGAAGTAAGAACTGAAACTGAACCTGGAGCATCAACATTAGCATTTTATTTTGAAAGACACACTACCGGAAATGCAATATGGACAGGTACACCAATCACAATAAAAGGAGCAGCTAGTGCAAATTTCAGTGTGGCTCAAAACAATTATGTATCATCATTTACAACAATCACATCAAGTTCAGGTAATAATGGAGAAGTAGCTTCAGGAAATTATTTAAGAGTTAATTTTGCATCTGTTGGAACTGCTGCTAATGTAAGTATTTCAATAATGATTCAGGAAAACTAATTCATTTTAGCAACATAAACAGCTCTTCTTCTGCTTCCACCACCACCGCCTGAAGTGTATTCCTGAGATATAGAAAAAGAAGCTGCAATATAGTCACAAGTTCTAGGTCCGCTAAATCCGCATCTAAATTGTACTGAAATAGTGTCTAGTGAAAATATATCTGTAAGTGTCAATCCCCAATAAGTAGCATCTCCACTCCAAGTTTGTGTCTGAGATCCAGAAATAAGAGAATATGTTTTTGTTGTAACAAGAGATCCATTTTTGTAAAGCTCCATTGTTCCAGTTCCAGTACTGACTGAGGAAGTTTCAACAGTTATAGTTAGGTCTGCGAGCGTAGGAGATCCAGTAGCTGTTTCTCCACCTGCGGGAGGACCAACCAACCAGTTAACATTTGGGCTAGACGCTACAAGGTATTGAGTTCCAGCAGAAGATGTTGCTACTAAACCATCATTTGCTAATATATTGCCTTCATTTGTCCAGTTTGTTCCTGAGCCTGTTTTGGAAGCTACTTGAAATGCAGAGGCTGTTCTAGTATAAGTTGGCATAAAAACTCCTATTCACAAGGTTATATGTACAAGATTTACGTATAGAAAAATATTCCCAGAATCAGAAAAATAATGAGTCAAGTTGTAAATCATTGTATACCATATTTTAATAAACTGAAGCTACTCAAAATTTCAATAATATTTAAGCAAGATTTTATATATAAAAATTTTGCAATATTTTTGTCTTCCCGCAGAGAATACTTAAACGTATTGTAATTTTTGGATCACTAAATGGCAGCACTCAATTTTCCCTCTTCACCATCTACAAATGAGATTTACACAGCTAATGGTAAATCTTGGAGATGGGATGGCACTAGTTGGAAAACATATTTTACTTTAGGTGTTGATAGTGGCGGTACTGGTCTTACTGGAATTAGTGGGACCAATTCTTTTTTAGCTTCTAATAGTTCAGGTACAGGTTTAAGTTATAGATCTCTTTTAGCTGGTTCTGGAATAACTATATCACATAGTATTAATTCAGTAACTTTTGCTGCTACAGGTTCTGGAACACTTACAGGATCGGGAACTTCTTCTTATATTCCATTATTTACAAGTGGTGGAACAGCTGTCACAGATTCTATTATATCTCAAGCTGACAGTATTATTATAGTTAATGGAAGTATCAAAGCTCTTACAAAAAGTTTTAAAATTCCTCACCCATTAGATCCACAAAATAAATATTTAGAGCATGGATCTTTGGAAGGACCAGAACACGGTATTTATCAGAGAGGTAGGGGAAAAGGTTTTGGAGTTGTAGAAATAGAACTTCCTAATTATTTTCATGCTCTATCAGAAGAAGATATTTCAGTTATTATCACTCCAAGAGTAAATTCAAATTTATATGTTTCAGAAAGCAACTCTTTTTCTTTTAAAGTCAAAAGGATAAAGACCAGCTTCTTACGTAAAGAATATATTGAATTTGATTATTTTGTGATTGGAGAAAGAAAAGATATCAAATTACAAGTTGAACAAGATAAGTAATGATGGAGAATAATTATGGCAGAAAATAACAATCCTCAAGATTTTGCAGAAAAGGTTCTACAATCTCTTAAAAAGCAATCCAAAGCAGTTGACTTGACAGAAAAAAATTCAGAGGAAGTTGTTGTTGAGCAAGCTTCAGTACAACCTCTTTCTCAAGATTTTACCGCATATGGATCACAAACCGGTGGTGGTTTGGGACCTGCAAGTGGTGGTAATAAAGATCTAGTTGTTGTTCCAGGATATGGTGGAACTGCTGCTACATCTACATCTCAGATCAACTTCTATTGGAACGCTCCTGCTGTTCCTGATTCAACTGGTGTAGATAATAATGTTAGAGCAACTATATTCAACTATGCCACAACAACAACAAATCCTGTTCTTGTAATTGGTGGATACAATGGTACTTCCCAATTCAAACCACACCCAACTTATGGTGGTGGAACTGGTGTAACTGCTAAAATCTTAATTGATCCATTCTTAGGTAGAATTGACGTTGATCAAATTGGTCTTAATACTGGTGTTGGTGTTTCAACAGATGCTGGTATTCTTACTTATGATAGCGTACAAAGCAGACTTAGAGTAGGTTTGAGTGGTATCGCTAAAACTGTTGCATTTACTGATGATATTCCAGTCACATCAGGTTTTGCAACAACTGCTAGAAATGTTGATTTAGCATCAGGTGCAAACAATAACTCCCATTTCCTTACTTTCTCCCTTACTTCAACTGGTTCTGGTGTTGCTCTTTCTTCTGACGCTGATCTTACTTACAATCCATCAACTAATACTTTAAGTGCAGTAACATTCTCAGGAGCTTTAACAGGTACTGCTACTACTGCTCAAAATGTTAACCTTGCAGCTGGTGCAAATGCTGCAAACCACTCGGTTGTATTCTCATTAAATGCTACTGGATCTGGAGTTGGATTATCTAGTGATGCTGGATTACAATATAACCCAGCAACTAATGTTCTTACTGCAGATGTTTTTTCCGGAAACTTCACAGGAACAGCAGTAACAGCAACAAACTTCTATGGAACTCATGTAGGACCTGTTACTGGAAATGTTACTGGGACATCAACTACTTCTCAAAACATAAATACAGTTGCAGCAACCACAGCAGGAGCTCACTATTTATTATTTAGTCCAGTCAATGCTACAACATCTGGTGTTGCAGTGTCAAGTGACGCTCAACTTCAATTCAATCCGGGTACTAACGTCCTTACAGCAGATGTATTTAGTGGTAATTTATCTGCGACAGCTGCTACTGCGACAAACTTCTTTGGAACATTAACTGGAAATGTTACTGGTACAGCCACAACTTCTCAAAATATAAATGTAGTTTCTGCTACTACAAGTGCAAGTCATCCACTACTATTTACACCAGCTACAGGAACGGCTTCTGGAGCAGCTACTTCATCAAATGCAACTTTATCGTATAATCCGTCTTCATTTGTTCTTAGTGTATCTGGTTTGGCTGTTACAGCAACTACAGCTTCTTTGTCTCCAACTACTGGTGCTCTAACAGTCATTGGTGGTGTTGGAATTGGTGGTTCAATATTTGGTGGATCAACTATTTCTGCTGCTGACAATATTGAAATTAAATCAGCAAAAGAATTAAGATTAAATAATTCAGGAAATACATTCTATACTGGAATAAAAGCTGGAGCAAATGCATCCAACACTACTTATACTCTTCCAGCTGCTTTCCCAGGATCAGGAACATCAGTATTACAATCAGATACTGCAGGTACCTTAACTTGGGTTGGAATTGTAGGATCTGCAACTACTTCACAAAATATTAATTTAGCTGCAGGAGCTAATAACTCAAATCATTCAGTAGTCTTTTCATTAAATGCTACTGGATCTGGTGTAGCTTTATCATCAGACGCTGGATTACAATATAACCCAAGTACTAATGTTCTTACTGCTGATGTATTCTCAGGAAACCACACCGGAACAGCTTTCACAGCCACTAACTTCTTTGGTACACTTACTGGTAATGTTACTGGAAATGTCACTGGATTTGCAACAACAGCACAGAATATTAATACTGTTTCTATTGCTTCTGGTGGCACACATTATGTTTTATTTACCCCAGTATCTTCGTCTGCATCAGGTGTTGCAGTATCTAGTTCTAGTAGTTTTAGATTAAATGTATCATCAAATTTGTTGTTAGCTAATGTTCAGGGTGACTTAACTGGTACAGCTACAACTTCGCAAAATCTAAATACCGTTGCAGCTACTACAGCAGGAGCTCACTTCTTATTGTTCTCTCCTGTTAATGGAGGTTCAGGTGTTGCGGTATCATCAGAAAATTCATTACAGTTCAATCCTGCAACAAATGTTCTTTCAACAGATGTATTCTCTGGTAACTTTACTGGAACAGCAGCTACAGCCACTAACTTCTATGGTACTCATGTAGGCAATGTAACAGGAACTGCTACCACTGCTCAAAATGTTAATTTAGCAGCTGGTGCTAACAATGCAAACCATGCTGTTATATTCTCACTAAACTCAACTGGATCAGGTGTTGCTCTTTCTTCAGATGCTGCATTATACTATAACCCATCTACTGACACTCTATTTTCAACAAACTTTAGTGGATCATTCTCAGGTACAATCTCTGGTATAGCATCATCAGCAAGAAATGTTGATTTACAAGAAGCTACTGCAAACGCTTCCCATTATGTTACATTCTCTCCATTAATAGCATCTCCATCATCAAACGCTGGAGTTGCGTTATCATCTGACTCAAGCTTAACATTCAACCCAGCTACTAATGTACTCTCGTTAGGTTCTGGTAGTTTGACAGCTAATAATGTAAGAGTAGGCAATAGTGCAAACACTGTAAACACAACAGCAGGAAACTTAGTTTTAGATTCAACTGGTGGACAAGTTGATATTAACGACAACGTAGTTATTACTGGAAACTTAACTGTTCAAGGTACAACTCTTACAGTTGATTCAACAGTATCTACATTTGTAGATCCAGTTGTAGTTCTTGGATCTGGAGTTGGCGGAACACACTCTACTGCAGACAATAACCAAGATAGAGGTGTTGAGTTTAGATATGCAAGTGGTGGAACTGCTATCACAGGTTTCTTTGGTTTCCAAGATACTGATTTTAAATTTAGATTTATTCCTAATGCTACATTAGCTGGAACCAATGTTTATACTGGAAATGTTGGTGTTATAGTTGCAACATTGGAAGGAAATGCTTCTGGAACAGCAGCAACATATACTAACTTCTATGGTACTCATGTAGGTAATGTTACTGGAAATGTTACTGGGACAGCTACTACATCACAAAACCTAAATACAGTCTCAGCTGCAACTTCTGCATCACACTTCCTATTGTTCTCACCTGTAAATGGTGCTTCGGGTGTTGCAGTTTCTTCTGATGCACAGCTGACATATAATCCTAGCACCGATATACTTTCTGCAACAACATTCTCAGGTGCATTAACTGGGACAGCTACTACATCACAAAACCTTAATACAGTCTCAGCTACTACATCAGCATCACACTTCTTGTTATTCTCCCCTGTAAATGGTGCTTCAGGTGTCGCTGTTTCTTCTGATGCACAACTTACATACAATCCTAGCTCTGATGTACTTTCTGCAACAACATTCTCAGGAGCTTTAACTGGAACAGCAACAACAGCTCAGAACTTGAACTTAGCTGCTGGTGGAAATAACTCGAATCACTCAGTTGTATTCTCATTAAATGCTACTGGATCTGGAGTTGCTCTTTCATCTGATGCTCAATTAACATATAACCCAGCAACTGATTTATTATCAGCAACAACATTCTCAGGAAATGTAACTGGAACTGCTGTTACTGCAACCAACTTCTTTGGTACTCATGTTGGTAATGTAACTGGTAATGTAACTGGAACAGCAACTACTGCACAAAACATAAACACTACTGCTGCAACGACAGCAGGAGCGCACTACTTATTGTTTTCTCCTGTAAATGCCACCGCTTCAGGTGTAGCTGTTTCTTCAGACTCAACTTTACAGTTCAATCCTGCAACTAATGTACTTACCACTGATGTATTCTCTGGAAACTTCACAGGTACTGCTGCTACTGCAACAAACTTCTATGGTACTCATGTAGGTAATGTTACTGGAAATGTTACTGGAACAGCAACAACATCACAAAACATAAATACAGTCTCCGCTACTACATCAGCATCACACTACCTATTGTTCTCCCCAGTAAATGGTGCTTCAGGTGTTGCAGTATCAAGTGATGTTCAACTTACCTACAACCCTAATACTGATGTACTTTCTGCAAGTACATTCTCAGGTGCATTCTCAGGAACAGCAACTACAGCACAAAATGTAAACTTAGCTGCAGGTGCTAATAACTCAAATCACTCAGTCGTATTCTCATTGAATGCTACTGGTACAGGTGTAGGATTATCTAGTGATGCTGGATTACAATATAATCCAAGTACTAATGTTCTTACAGCTGATGTATTCTCCGGAAACTTCACAGGAACAGCAGTAACAGCTACAAACTTCTTTGGAACATTCCAAGGTTCTTCAGCTACTGCAGTTACTTCACAAAATATAAATGTTGTCGCAGCAACTACTGCAGCAACTCACTTTATTACATTCTCACCTGCCTCATCTGGTAGTGGTTTAGCAACATCAGCAGACACTGATTTGACCTACAACCCATCTACAAACGTTTTGAGTGCTGGAGTATTCTCTGGAAACTTTACTGGTACAGCTGCAACAGCTACTAACTTCTTCGGTACTCATGTAGGTAACGTAACAGGTAATGTAACTGGATTTGCAACAACTGCTCAGAGCATAAATACAGTATCAGCTACTACTTCTGCATCTCACTTCTTATTGTTCTCACCTGCGAATGGTGCATCGGGAGTAGCTGTATCAAGTGATACACAGTTATCTTACAATCCTGCAACTGATGTCTTATCATCAACAACATTCTCTGGGAACTTTACAGGTACTGCTGCAACAGCTACTAACTTCTTTGGAACATTGACAGGAAATGTTACTGGCAATCTCACAGGAACTGCAACTACTGCTCAAAATGTAAACGTAGTAGCTGCAACTACAGCAGCATCGCACTTCATTACATTTAGTCCAGCATCTTCTGGTAGTGGATTGGCAACTTCTGCTGATACTGATCTTACTTATAACCCAGCAACTAATGTATTATCTGCTGGAGTATTCTCAGGAAACTTTACAGGAACTGCTGTAACAGCTACTAACTTCTTCGGAACATTCAATGGTACTGCAGGAAGTGCAACTACAGCACAAAATGTAAACGTAGTAGCTGCTGCATCTGCTGGTGCTCACTACTTATTGTTAGCTCCTGCAGCATCTGGATCTGGATTAGCAGTATCTTCTGATGCACAGTTGTCATATGTACCAACAACTGACACACTTACAGTAAGCAATATATTTGGTAGTGGTGCTGGTCTTACATTATCTGCATCAGCTTCTCTTACAAATAACTCTTACTTGACAATCCAAACTGTTGCTGGTGATGATGCTTCCACAAGTGACTTCTTCATTAGAGGTATTACTTCAGGTGCTTCTTCTAAGTTCTCAGTTGATGCAAATGGTAACTTGAGAGCAACAACCAAGAGCTTTGATATTGATCACCCAACAAAACCTGGTAAAAGACTTGTGTACGGTGTTCTTGAAGGCCCTGAGCATGGAGTTTATCATAGAGGAACTGTTGAGGGTAAAGGAAACCTATTAATAGAGCTTCCTGATTACTGGAGTAAGCTTGTAAATGATGATTACACAGTTACTCTCACTACATATGGTAACTACTCAGTACATATCGTCGAAAAATCTATGAATTCCTTTATAATTGGATTAAATGCACCATTATTTATCAAGAAACTTAAAAATATTAAAGTTGATTATTTAGTACATGGTTCAAGAAAAGACGCTCCACTTATCATCGAACAAGACGATCACTAAATAAAGAGAAGAAGGGAGGGCAACCTCCCTTCTTTGAATATCACCAAGGTAAATTAAATGCACAAATTCAGGATTTTGCTAGCATCGAATTTAAATGTTGCTTGGCTTTCTGTAGAAGAGGGCAACATCAATATCGAAACAGGCATAAGATTAATGTACTCTCTTCATGATTATGAAATGAATACACTTGAAAGAAAAATATTTCAAATAAATGGTGATGATTTTTCTAATATTGGATTAAGTGGCAAAGATACCAGAATAGCAATTTTAGAGTTGCTTTTAGATACTCTAAATGCAATAGTTGTCAAGGAATAACATAAGTAATGCCTACAGATGTCATCATAGAACCTGGATCAGGTCAAATTTATTGGAATGATAGTGCTGGCTCTCCACAATCTATTTCCATTAAGGGTGATGCTCAAAATACAGTTTCTGTTGTAGGTTACAGTGGTGCATTTTCTCCTGGAAGTTCAGCTGGTGGAACATTTGTTATAGCTTCTTTCAATGACAATTCAGGTACAGCAGCTTTTGTTCCCGGAACCACAAACTATGATTTGGGTTCTGCTACGTATAGATGGTCTGTTTATGGATATACTGGAAATTTTAGTTCTAATGTAACTCTTTCTTCAACAACAACTTCTATATCTACTGCAACTGGCGCTCTAACAGTAGTTGGTGGAGTTGGTATAGGTGGCAGTCTTTACGTAGGTTCTGCTACTGCAATTTCAGGTGTTGTATTTAATACTGGGAATGTTACAGGAAACTTAACTGGAACAGCAACAACATCCCAAAATGTTAATGTAAATCCTGCTACAACTTCCACAACATTATATTTACTTGGCGCAAATAACACTGCAGGATCAGGACTTGCTGTTTCATCAAATTCATCTTTATCTTACAATACTGCTACAAGTCAACTTACTACTCCATTCTTATATTCTTCTTATTCATCAGGAAGTGAAGGTGGAGAAATTGTCTTAAATAAACCAGCTTCAGGTTCAGGTCTTACTACTACAATTACAGTAGATATCCAAGGTGACAAGTTCAGAATATTTGAAACTGGTGGAGCTAATAGAGGGTTTTATCTCGACTTTTCAACAGATTCAGTTGCAGGTGTTGGAAAAAATATTATAGGTACTGGATCTGCTTCTGGTTCTGCTACTACTTCCTATAATTTATTTACCGTTGCTGCTAACACAAACTCAACTCATTATGTTACATTTTCTCCAAGTAATGGAGGAAGTGGACAAGCTGGAGTTGCAGTTTCCAGTGACGTAGACTTAACATACAATCCATCCACAAATATACTTTCAGCAGGAGTTTTTAGCGGAAACTTTACAGGTACTGCAGCAACCGCAACTAATTTTTATGGAACTCATGTAGGAAATGTAACAGGAACATCTACAACTTCACAAAATGTTCATATTGCAATTTTAGGTAATCCTAACTCTTTCCATCCAGTTCTCATGACACCTAACCAAGTGTCTTCTGGTTCTGCAGTATCAGCAAATGGAACTGTGGTTTATAATCCATCTTCCGATACACTATATAGTCCTGGTTTTGCTGTAACATCTGGTGCTAACTCAACTTCAACAACTACTGGTGCGTTGACCGTTACTGGTGGATTAGGCATGAGTGGTAACGCATTCATTGGTGGAACCGTTACTGTTACAAACTCAACAGCATCTAACTCTACTGCAAACGGTGCTTTAGTAGTTACTGGAGGTTTAGGAGTTGGTGCACAAATCAACTCTGCTTCAATAGTAACTTCTGGAAATGCTGTATTCAATGGTAATCTGCAATTTAAAGGAACTGGAACTTTTGGTGACAACGCAGCAGTTGACACAATAGCTTATAATGCTAGATCTACTACAGACTTTAATCCAAGTACATCCAATTCAGTTGACTTAGGATTTAATACTTTAGTTTGGAGAAACTTATTTGCAAACTTCATTACAGGAAGTGCAGTCACAGCTACAAACTTCTATGGAACTCTAGCTGGTAATGTTACCGGAACTTCAACTACATCACAAAACATTAACTCAGTAGCTGCTACAACAGCAGGTGCACATTACATATTATTCTCTCCTGTAAACGGTGCTAGCGGAGTTGCGGTATCTTCAGAAGCAACATTACAATTCAATCCTGGCACCAATGTTCTTACAACAGATGTATTCTCAGGAAACTTATCTGCTACAGCAGCTACCGCTACTAACTTCTATGGTACTCATATAGGAAACGTAACAGGTACTGCAACTACATCACAAAATATCAACACTACTGCTGCTACAACAGCAGGAGCACACTATTTATTATTCAGTCCAGTAAACGCTACAGCATCTGGTGTAGCTGTTTCAAGTGATGCTACCCTACAGTTCAATCCTGGTACTAATGTTCTTACAACAGATGTATTCTCTGGTAACCTTAGTGCTACTGCTGCTACTTCTGGCTTATTTGCAGTTGGAAACTTGACATTTGCAGCTCCAAATCTACTAAGTGCATTCCAAACAAGTGTAAATGGATATGCTCAAGTAGTCTTACAAAATAGCAATAGTGGTGCATCTGCATCTGTAGATTTTGTTGTAAGTAACAATGTTTCAACTGACACTGGATTATATGGCAACTTTGGCATGAATTCCAGTGGATACACTGGATTGGGAAGCACTGGAATACCAAATGCAGTATATCTTACATCAACAACTTCTGAATTAGTCTTAGGAACAACTACAAATAATAGAATAAGATTTGTAAATGAAAATGTAGATACATTCCAAATAACAGGAACAGGTTCTTCTGTTTATACCACTACAGCCACATTGTCAAGAAACAGTGGTGCATTTGTTGTTGCTGGTGGTGCTGCTATTGGATTGTCACTTAGTGTTGGACAAGGTATTCAACTCTATAACTCCACAAATGGTAATCACACTGGTTTCAAAGCTGGAGCAACATCTGCAAATTCAGTTTATACTCTTCCATTAGCATACCCATCTACAGGTTCATCTATTTTACAATGTGATACTTCAGGAACCATGATTTGGGTCAATGCACCTACTGGAGGAAGTGCAACACCTGCTGGAAATAATACTGAACTTCAATACAATAATGCTGGTGCATTTGGTGGAGCTACTGGACTTACATGGCAAAATAGTGTTAATACCCTACAGATCAACTCCAATTCGTCTCATACAACATCTACCCAAGTCGGTCTTAGACTTGAAAATGGTTTAGCATCTGGTGGTCAAGCAACAAGATGGTCTCCAACTTTCGAAATGGTTGGAAGATCTGGTATTGCCAACGTTTATTTCAGTAGATTTGCAGCTGAAGTTGTTCCGTCAGGTCCTGCTACTTATGCTTCTGCTCTTAGATTTAAGTATTCACAAGATCAAGGAACAGCATCTTATAGTAGTAACATATTCTCAATCCATTCAACACTTGGTATTGGTATTGGAGGATCAACAGTATCTAGTAACTTCATGAGCTACATTAGAGCACATGAAAGTCAAGCAGCTGATATTTTCTACAAGTTACCACTAGCAGCACCGGGTACTGGAGCATCATTCCTACAGTGTGATACTTCAGGAAATATGTCATGGGTCAACTCTCCAGGTGGTGGAAGTGGTTCCCCAGCTGGTAGCTCAAGACAGATACAATACAATAATGCTGGAGCTTTTGGTGGAGCTAGTGGGTTTGAGTATATAACAGCTGGTAATGCTGTTACTGTATCGATGTTCTCTACTGCTGGAGGCGGTTTTACAGCAGGTTTATTTGTCAATGTTTTATCAGCAACTTCTACCAGAATAGGTATTGGAATTTCTAATCCACAATACGAACTTGAAATTAATGGTGAACTTTCAGCAACAAATAAGAGCTTCGTAATTGATCACCCAACTAAGGCTGGAATGAAGCTTAGATATGGAAGCTTGGAAGGTCCAGAGAATGGTGTTTATGTAAGAGGAGAACTTAAGGGTTCAAATATTATTGAAGTTCCTGATCACTGGATTGGATTAGTTCATGAAGATTCATACACTGTTCACCTTACTCCAATAGGAAGATATTCTCAACTTTATGTAGAAAAAATTGAAAATTATAATGTTTATGTTGCTGACAATTTCATGAACCCAATACATTGTTATTATTCAGTTTGGGCAGAAAGAAAAGACATTCCTAAGCTTGTGACGGAGTATTAATATGGGACACTATTTCAACCCAAATATAGTTACAGACGGATTGATTTTAAATATTGATGCTTCCAATGCAAGATCTTATCCTGGATCTGGAACTGCTATAAATGATCTTTCTGGACAAGATGCTCATGGGACAATTAATGGCACAGTATCTTACGTTGGTGCTGGAGTTTCAAGTTACTGGAATTTTGCTACAGCTTCAAGTGCAAATTACATATCTTCTACAAAATCTCAAGCTTACGTAGACTGCACAATTATTTTTCAACCTGATTTTACCCTTAATGCTGGATTGGTTGGATTAGTAGCTTCCAGTACATCTGCAACAAATGCAGATAAAAGTATGAGATTTAATGACGCAAATGGAACTGGACCATGGAAGGTTAGAGCATCAGCAGGTATAGATGCAAATGACTGGGGTAATACATCAACTACTTATTATGTGAATGGAAATGCTGTTGCTGATGGTGCATCACTAAACAGTGGTTGGAATTTTATAGGAGCTTTCAGAACAAATCAATCTTCATTCCCAGCTTCTTTTTCATATTTTTTAGGTTCAGGTGGATATTCACCTCAGAATAGAAATTTCCAAGGAAGGATTGCTGTTTGCTTGATGTACAACAGACAACTTACAGCAAGAGAACATGCTAAAAATTTTGCAGCATTCAAGGGTAGATTTGGATTAACTGCATCAGGTGGCGGAGGAGTAATAATACCAGAATAATGGGAAGTTCAGTAGGTCCTTTAGGTCAAGCATTAGAGAATGTTGTAGTCAGGATTGATGCCATGAATGTCCAATCATATACTGGCACTGGAAACACTATTAATTCCTTAATTGCTGCCGATATATTAAATACATCAGGTGTGACATTTATTTCCGCTAAAGGTGAAACAACTTTTGTATTTGGTGGATCTGGATTTGTTACCTCTGGGAAAAATACTGGGGTTTCAGGTGCAAGTAGTAGAACAATGGCAGCTTGGGTCAGATTTGGCAGAAAATCTTCTCAAGGAGTTATGTCTACTGGAGCTAATGGAGCTGGTACAGGTATGGCTTTAGCTACATCAAGTACAGTATGGTTATTATCATATGGCAATTCTGGTGCAGCAACAACAATAACATACAATACACATCAATGGTATTACGCTGTTTATGTTAGTGAATTAACATCAGGATCTACTCACAACATTAAGCTTTATATCAATGGAGGTTTAGCACATACAGCAATAGCTTCTTCAATTAATTTGACTAATAATTCTCTTAGAATTGGGTGTGATAATAGTGGTTTTGGGGTAAGTGGGCAAATTGCAAGAGTTAATTTTTACAACAAAGCTCTCTCTTTAAAAGAAATACAAAAAAATTACCAAAATTACAAAAGTAGGTATGGATTATAATTATGGGACAAAATGGTGGGCCTAAAATGCCCGTAGATGGATTAAAGACATCTTATGATTTTGGAAATATTTCATCTTACAATGTAGCAGGTTCACTAAAAGATATTATTTCTGGAATTGATCTAACATTAAATAACACTCCAACTATTTCAGGAATACTGAGCTCAATTGTAGCAACTTTTAATGGAACAACACAAACTGCAACTTCTGGTTCTGTATTTGGTTCAAGTGGTGCATATGCAAGAACATTGATGGCTTGGATCAAACCATCTTCAGTAGCAAATTCTGCAATATTAAGTTTAGGTGCTGATGGCTCTGCTACTCTTTTTGAAATGTGTATATACGGAACTAAAATTACTATTATTTGGGGCAATATTATTGGTAGTTTGACTACAAGTACTCAAGGTACAACAGTTATGGCTACTGGACAATGGTATTTTATGTGTGCTACCAATGCTGGAGGAAGTGCAAGTAAAACATATTTAAATGGTGTTTTAGAAGCTTCATCATCTGTTTATACCCCTAACACTAGTAATACTATACTTACCATTGGAGCATCAGGAAGACCAGTTTCTATCAATAATTTTACTGGTGATATTTCTCAAGCAAAATTATTTTTGAGAGAACTTTCAGCAGCAGAAATATTGCAAGCATATAACGCTCAAAAAGGAAGATATGGATTGTAAATTTATTTTATAATATAAGAGAGAAATTATGGCAGACGCAGATAAAAATATAAGAATAACCGGTAATAGAAACAAACCATCTCCAGCTAAACCTCAAATTGTTTTCACTGGCGCTTCTGCTGGTGCGTCTGTAATAACTCTTGAAGTATTAGATGACAATACTCTATCATTTACTAGTAATGAAGGACAAGTTTTTTCATTAGATTCAAATCTAACTGTAGGAACAATTTGGTCCGTAAATGATGTTTCTGCTATTCCATTGCTAAGAGCAAGCGCTGGTGGAACTATAGGAATTGCAGAATATCCCACTCAAATAGTAGGTATTGGAACTCAAAGTCCTTTTTTATCACACAAACTTACTGTAAGAGGTGGAGCTGCTTTTGGAACTTCAGTTGACACAGGTATACAATTTGCTCTCAACACAAATGCAGTTAAAGGAAGCAACTCTTTTGAAGCAAGATTTGGAAATGAGATTAGATCTTACAGACTAGACGACACTAACTATGTTGGATTTAAAGCTAGTGCTTCAAACGTACAAAATAGAACTTACACACTTCCTACAAACTTTCCAGGAACTGGTGCATCATATTTACAATCTGATACATCAGGAAACTTAATTTGGGTTCAACCTGGAGGTGGTGGATCTGGTACTGTTACAAGTATCGTTGCTGGTAGCGGAATGACTTCTGTTCCTACAGGTCCAATTACAACTACAGGCACCCTAAGAGCATTAAGGCCATTAGTCATCACTTTGTGTGCAGGATTTACCCCAGGTGCAGCAGGTGTTGACAACGTAGTATTAAGAATTCCAGATAGTCCAGATGATGGAATAACATCAATCACTTATAGACCAGAGGAATTTCATATCAGAGTTGAAACTCCTTCTTCTGGTACATCAACTATCGAACTTCAAAAATCAAGAGCAGTTGGTGCTTTCAGCGGACTTGCTATGACATCACTGAATATTGCTGGTGCTGGGATTTACGAAACATCTACACTAAACTTCTCAACTTCAGGTAGTTTAGTAACTTCTGGAGACAAAATTAGATTGAATTTTTCTACATTGAATGCTACTCATCAAAACTTTTCAATTTATTTGGAGTTACAAGAAGTTTAATGAAAACATGTGTAACACGTAGAAGATTTTGGTCAACTGAAGCTGACAATGCTACAGTAGATGTAGATCTCAGTCCAGGATTTGGAACTCCTAAAGCAGCTATAGTATTTTTTGTAGAATCAAATGCTGCCCCAGGTTCATTTGATACTTCATCAGCTTATAGAAATATGGGTATAGGATTTATAGGCCCTGAGCTTGTTAGCGTTGGATCAGAAGCTATTCACATAACTTTGAGAGACAATCAAACTACAGCTGACACTAGGAAATCACAAGTTTCAAGGGCCATTTCAGCAGGATCCTCAGATGGAACAATTACGCATTATAGAGTTGATAACGGAACATTTGATGTCGATAAAATTAGTTTTTCCTTTGCAAACTCAACTCCTCAAGCAAATGTGCATTTAGAAGCATTGGTTTGGGCTATCACAGGTGATGATGTCCAAGTTGGTATTGGCGCAACATCTTTCAATGGAACTAGTGGTGGATCTAGAGCTTATTCACAACTATCATTTCAACCTGATTTAGTAATATGCAGTTCAATCAACTTAGCAGTAGGATCAGCTGGTGCTGCACCAGCACAGTTTAGTTTTGGAGCAGCAACAAGAATACCACTTAATCAAGCTTCAACAGCTATTTACCATCCTGAAACGAACCCAACTGCGCAAGCGACAAGATTTTCCACAAATGCAATCGCTACTGTTGTTACGGGTAACACAACTTCAAGCACACAATCAATAGGTTCAATCACTTCAAACGGGTGGACTATGACTGCTTCTGGTGCATGGAATGCTAATGCTCAATACATATTTATGGCTATCAAGGGACAAAGTCCATTTGATTTTTCTTTATTAGAAATATTAACACCAACTGCAACTGGAACTTCATTTTACACAACTGGGACTGGAGTTTCTGCTTTTGTTCCTGAAACTTTATTGGGATCTTCCATAGGTTGCACTGGTGACGATGCTGTTCAACAAACATCTCCTGATGCTGATGCTATAGGAATGTTTACATTTCAACAACAACCAAATAAAAAATTATATAACGGCAACGGAACAATTACTTATAGCACAGGTAGTGCAACAGTTACTGGAACAGGTTCTTCATTCTATAAATATGCACCTGATTTTACCTTATTTACACCTAGTGGAACGAGAATTGGTTCAGTTAGTACTGTTTCCTCAAATACATCATTAACATTGACTTCTAATGCTGCAGTTAGTGGTACTAATGTTGAATATTGTTATTCAGGACCAACAGGTGGACATATGCTTTTAGGAGACAATGATAATGCTTCACCAACAGAAACATATTCAAAGTTTAGTAATGATTTTTTAAATATTACACTTTCAACAACTCCATCTGATTTATTAACAGCAACATTTGCGGGGTATGACACTAGACCAGGATTTGCAATAACATATAATCCTGTAAGCGCAACAGAAAGAAGATTTTGGTGTCTTGCTTTCAAGGATAAAACCAACGCAAATGAAGCACAAAGAAGAGTAGAGAGAGTTTTATAAGGGAGAAATAAAATGCCAGATAATGTTGGATATACAATACAAGTTCCTATAAGAGAAATAGATGCAGAAGATGTAAAGAATGCTTTTGCTCAGATGTTCAATTATCAAGAAAGAGTTGATTTGGGTTTAGGTGTTTTAGAACCTAATCCAATGACAAAAGAAAAATTTGTTGAAGCTTATTGTGCTCAGTTTTTGTTCAATATTTACAAAAATTACATGATACAAAAAGCTGAAACAGATGCAAAAGTTGCTGCAGAAGCTACATCTAGTCAAAGATCTCAAGAAGTTGTTCAGTGGTTTGACACTTTAAGATCAGAAGCTATGCCAACAGATCCTTATGCAAATCATCCACTTGTAGAAAATAAATCAGATATAGTTAATTCAAATGACATTGTTACTATCAATATAGCAGGTACAGATCCAGATGATTTGCCATTAACATATGAGTTAGTTCAAAACCCAACAATTGGCAATGCAAACATTGTTGATGAAACTATCGTTTATCAACCAGATGTAAGTTACGGTGGTGATGTAAATATGACTTACCGTGCATCTAACGGAACAAAGAATAGTAATGAAGGTACAGTTACTATCTTAGTAACATGTGTCAAGCCATATAGTTCAAATATCAATGTTAATACTGATATGAATGTACCTGTTGATGTTATGTTATTTGGTACAGATCCTCTTGGTGGTAATCTTACTTATTCTTTAGGATCTGCAACATCTGGAACTATTTCCATTTTGGATAATGTTGTAACTTACACTCCTGAAACTGATTATGTGGGAGAAGCAAGTTTTGGATTTACTGTAAATAACGGAGTTGTTGATAGTGATGAATGTTATGTTTATCTAACTATCGAATAGGAGTATAACATGGAACCAATTTCATTCACGGTTACAATACCAGTTAGAGACACAGAATTAGCAGATATCAAAGCAGCTTTTGTAGCTATGAGACCTTATGGTGCTCCTGTTCCAGCAGCTACAGTTTTAGATAATGCTGGAAACTCTATTCCTAATCCAATCACATTAGAAAACTATGTTGAAGACTGTATTGGATATTATATTCTTGCAGTAACTAAATCTTATTTAGTTGATAAAGCTGCAAAAGAAGCAAAAGATGCTGAAACTGTTAGTATTGAAAATACAGTATCAGATTTAGCTTCATGGATGAGAAGCTAGCATGAAAGTTTGTGCAGTTCAACTTAATTTGAAACACTGCACAAGTGCTCAATCTTTTATCAAGTATTTAGAAGATCAGGTGTTTAGTCAATTTGATGAGATGCCTGATCTTATTGTTTTTCCAGAGAATATTAATTATTGTTTATTATTTGCAAAGAAAGAAAAAATCACTGCTAAATCTTTTCGTACTAAGTTTGAAGAAATATTCGATCGTGTAATTTCAAAAATAAATATTAGTTTTTTATTTAATTTTTTAGATATCCAAAATCAAAAAAATATTATAGTTTCTGCTTTTAGCTATCTTTCAAAAAAATATAATGTACATATAGTTTCCGGTACTTTCTATGATAAAGAAAATGATGAGATATATAATAAACAAATCTTATTTGATAACTTTGGAAATATCATTGGAACAGGATATAAGAACAAACTAGTTGGATTTGAAAAAGCTTTAAGAATTAAATCATGCATAGTTCCAACAGTGATAAACTCTTCATTAGGTAAGATTGGATTATGTATTTGTTACGATATCAATTATCCTGAATATGTAAAAGAATTTTCTTGTGATCTTTTACTATGTCCATCTAATGGTTGGAGATTATTTCCAGGATATCCATATGATCCAAAAAAAGAAAAGCCCCATAAAGATAGGGCTTTTGAAAATAAAATCTATATTGCTAGACCATATTGTGCTGGATGGATGTTCCCTCTATATTTTCAAGGACATACAGAAATAGTTGACAGGAATGGTCTAGTTATATCCGCAGCAAAAACTAATAATAAAACAGAATTAGTTATAGCTGATATTAGTATGGGAGACGAACTACTCCTCCCCACAATCCAAGACTAGACAAAGTTCTTAATTTCATATAAACTCCTTGTCCATCTCTATCAACACTATCATTAATTCCACCAGATGTATTTCCTTCTACTGTAAAGAAGTTTTTATTGTCTGCTAATTCAACAACAATTCCAGTGTGTGCAATTCTTCCTTTAGTTGGAAAGAAATAGAAAACAATATCTCCTGGTTGCATTTTAGCTCTGCCTAATTCAAAATCAGCTCTTCTAATCCAAAAGCTTTTTTTCTTCCCATAATCTGAGAATAAAACAGTACTTCCAGTTTTTGGTACATCTCTTGGATATACTAAATTCAAAGCTGCTGCAGCTTTAATTAATCTCAATACTACAAATGCCATACACCATGGATTTCCTGGAGCTAATCCTACTGCTTTGAGATAAACTTCAACAAATGTGCCTCTGTTACTACCATCTTCTCTTACTGATAATACTTCTTTAGCTTGTGCATCCTTAGCAGCTCTTCTTGAAATAGGTCCAGGTTGAGCTACAGAGAAAGAAGCAACGTCATTAAACTTATGAGTTGATAATATTTTCCAAAAAAATTCAGATACTTTATTCATTTTAAATCTACTCCTTGAACATCAACATTTTTCATGTCTTTTTTCATATCTTTGTTTGGAGTTGTTTCTAATGTCTTGAAGCCTTGTATTTTGTCTAAAAACTTCATAATATCTAGACATTCTTTACCTTCTGTTCCTTTTGGTTCGACAGTGATTTTTCCATCTTTCCCAATAGTAATATTTAATTCAATTTCTTTAGACATTAGATTATTTTTCTCGCAGTGATTTCTAAATCTGACATGATTTTTCTTTTCAAATTATCTTCGTCAATATTTACTTTTATTTTAAAACCATTTTTCTTGAGAGCTTTTTCTAATACAACTTTGACATAAGCTTGAATAACTCTTTGATCCATCTTAAATCTTTGATCATATTCAGAAACAATAAACTCATATTTATTTTCTGCTTCATTCCATAGAAAACCAATATCGTTAGAAGCTCCAGTAAATTTATTTACTTGTTGTTTATCAATAACAATATGAGCTTTTTCATTTCTAACATCTCCTCTGTATCCCTTAAGATTTATCGGATTTTCATGCACTTCAGCTTCTAAATCTAATAATTCCAGAGCTTCCAAAAGACTGTCTTTATCAACAATATCGCATTCTATTTTTTTGTAAGCAGACACTAGAGTTCTTCCTCTTCAAGTTCATCATCTTCAGTATTAAAAACAACATTATAATTAATCCATTCAATGCTGTCTACTAAAGCTTCTCTTAGTCTTAATATGCCAGCTACTGCTATGCCATGACCTTCATTGATATTAGTAACAAGATCATATCCCTCAAGAATAACATCAGTACTATCATGCATTTTTACTAATCTTTGCACTAAGTCTGTTGGATGCATCATTAGGATTTGATTTCTATGTTCTTCTAATTCTTTTTGAAGCTCTTCAGTGTTTTCACCATCTAAGTTATCAGTATTCATATACGAATTGTACAATTTATAAGAGAGGATAATTAAATGAGTAATGTTTTTGCAGTTCTTAGTTTTTTGTGTTTATTTTCAGCTCCAGTCAAAGATTTATCAGCACCTTATCAAATAGAGGAAAAAGCAAAAAAAGAACCAGTATATACAGTTATAAGTACAAAATATGTTTTGACATCAACTATTATTGATGATTTTTTCAGAGCTGCAAAAATCACAACATATTCATACAACAAAGAGGAAATAAATAAGATCAAAATCCCAAAGTTTCAAATATGGGAAAAGAATTTTGATGATACTAAATATTTGTTAGAGAAATTCTTAGGTGTCCATTTTGAAACAGATGAGAAGAAATCTTTTTATATGGTAAAGAAAAAATGAAAAAGTTTTTTACGTTACTTACAATATTATTAATCTGCTCTTGTTCCTATGCTCAATCAAATATAACGATGGAGTTAAAAGATGCACCAGTAAGAACAAGCTTGGAGATGATATTTAAACAAGCTGGGATCAAAAGTTATGTTATTGATAATTCTGTGTATGGATTTATCAATATGAACTTATCTGATCAACCTTTTGAAAACGCTCTTAAATTAATCATGAGAGCTAATACTGTTCCTCTTACATATACTAAAGAAAATGATGTTTATATTGTTAAACAAAGATTAGTTACTCCAACTCCTCAGACAAGTGGTCCTGATCCAATCTCAAATAAACCTACAAATAATGTTAGTTGGGAAAGAATTCCACTTACTTTTATTGATCCATTTGATTTACAAGTGGTTTTAGGTAATATATTATTTATCAATCAATTTGGAAGATACACAGGTGGAATGAATGGAAGTAATATGGGCAGCTTTGGGGGTGGCAATAATAACAGCTTTCTCGGAGGTAATGGAGGGTTTGGAGGAGGAGCTGGTAATGGAATGGGGGGAGGAGCAATGGGAGGCTTTGGCGGTATGATGGGAAGCCAAGGTGGATTTGGTGGTAATGGTGGATTTGGTGGAGGAAGAAATTTCTAATGTCTCATTTTTATAGACAAAGATCATATACTTTTGCAGAAACTGATGAACAAATGCTTAATTTTAAAAAAGAAATGTCAAATTTCATCACAAAAGAAGAAGCTGAAGAT
>Ga0078894_10000412_pt1 | contig 29478 bp, 24 predicted proteins | sample LauGreSu1BDMLBSD_2_FD_67506 | JGI IMG/M metagenome (GOLD analysis project Ga0078894, IMG submission 67506) | Freshwater lake microbial communities from Lake Michigan, USA - Su13.BD.MLB.SD (version 4) (version 4) | ecosystem: Environmental > Aquatic > Freshwater > Lake | place: Lake Michigan... | reverse complement strand
GTTCTTCGGGGGTGGGGTTTGCTTCTTCTTTTTCCGACCCATTACACATTCTTATTTTTCGAGCTCCTATTTTGTATTCCAACCATGATGATGATGCCTTTTTTTCTTTTATCCACTGGTCCATTTTCACACGCATTTCATCCGTTATTTCGCCTTCTTCTAATACCGGAATCTTTACTATCACTTTCACTTCAAATTCGTCTACCGGAACAATCGCCTTTGTTTCTTCTGGTTTAGGAATAGGAACGACTTGTTCGGATGGCTCTGGTTTATTCGCATGGTCTTCTTCCGGTTGGTCGGGCGCAGAAGGAGGAGCTACATTTGACACAGGGTTCGCGTCGATTTTTCGAGGCGTCAAAGTGATTTTTAATTTATCAAAAAATCCACTGACCCCGCTAAACACATTATTCGTGTTGAGGTTATCACTTTTGTCCTTCTTCTTGTCGCCCCATCGTCTGAAAATCCCATCATTATCATCATCACTATATTCAGGACTCTCTTGTTTGGGTTCTTCTAGTTTCACAGGTTTCGGGTCCGATGATTCGGGCCTTTGAACCAGATACACAAATTGTCTAAATGGCCACGTCAGTTCTTCCGGCTTGTCATAACGTCCACCCTTCATTAGTGGCGAATTCGTTCCATTTCTGACAACAGTTATAACCGCGTCCGGGAACCCAATCGAAGCAAAATGCACCGGATTATAAAACAAAAATTCGCGTTCATCTTTTATGACCTTTTGGAATACCATGTATCCATCCTTATCCCTTTCTTCCAACACCTTCACATCGTAATAATCATCAGGTTTTTGGGAATCCATTTTCTATATTATCAAACAACACATCATATTCTGGTAAATTTTCAGTAGAGAACCTTTTGAGGTTTTCTACTGAAATTGCGTCAAATCATTATTCAGGAACGTATAAACAGTGTTTGCAATACGTCACGGATTTCGATTGGTCGGGATTCACATCCACCAAATCCACGATAAATTCATGCGAACATTGTCTGACATATTCCAACCACTGCAACAACGTCGTCCGTCTTTCTTCCAACCCACTTATACGCGTTTCCGTGACAATAATCTCCTGATTCCACACATCAATGTCCTCCTCGGTTTGTGCATGAGTCTTTAAATTTTCCATATCTTCGACCACTCGCCGCAAAGACCGTATTTCATCTTCCACCTTTGCCATTTCCTCCATTTTTCAATTAAGTAAGAATTGGATATACTACAGAGAATTCTTTATGTTTTTATCTACAACACTGTTCGTCGATTTTTTCCAAGAATTCGCACGACATTTCCGGAAGAATTGCATGTGATTCCCAAAAATAGCGACAGAACATCCATTGAAATTCGAGTGTTTCCATATCAACGTATTTCGTCGAATGTTTGCGAGCAATCTGTAGAGCCTTCTTGGGCAAAACCTTTTCTTGGTTCCATTTCGGAATAACGTAGCACAATTGCGTATAAGGGTGAAATGCGCGATTGATTCCCTTGTTTTCGTCAATAAACGTCGTTTCAAATTCCGGCACGTATTTGACCAAGTCCGAAAAAAGGGGTGGATAATGAAACCGGTATTTCCATCTCCAATGGGGGCATCCTTCCGTGTAATACCGAAACACCCATTCTAAACCCTCCAAATAATTATTACACACCGATTCGATGAACCCTGCGTCTCCTTTGCCGTGAAAGGCCACATCATAATATCTAGCTTCCCATCCACGTTCTTTCGGATTGATGTAATGTTCTTCCGCTCGGTAAATAACAGGAATATTGTCAAATGCCACCTCTCGTTCTTCCTTTTTCGTGGTGGGATAGAACCGCTTCTCCATCTTGTGTCGCGATTCGTATTCTTCCAGTATGGACCGCGGCTCCTCATTCGCGAGTTCTTTCAAAAACAGTTTGACCCATCTCCATTGAATATTACCGGATTCCATCCCAATGAATCTTCTGTCGGCACGAGTCCCGATAACACGTTTATACGTGTCCAATATGGTTGTGTTGCCATGAGTACGGATATTTAGAGAAGGGAAATGCGGCAAAAAATCGTTGCCAAGAAGAAAACACATGAAAATGTAATCGTAAATCCGGCTTCTCGCTTCATCGCCACTTGTAGCGGTTATTCCTTGTTCCCTCAAAATCGCATTCGACAATGACCGATGGTCCAAGTAAATCAGCTCGTTCGCGTCAAATCGGCCTTCGACCGCCTTACCGAAAGCCGGCGCTTCTCGAAAAATGTAAATATTCTGACAGGCGAAACAGTGAAATAGAGACAACATAATCAAATCCGAGTCCAGCCCGTATACAGCAATGGTCTCCGTTTGCAATGCATGGTCGCGCATATACTGAAACATCTTATGCTCGCCCTCCCCCGGCTCATCCGACCCACTCACAATAACCGTTTTTGTTCCTGCGACAGAAGAATCTCCAAATGCGCGTCTTACTTGAGCGGAAAGCAAGTCCATGAATGCGGTTCCAGGTGTAATGGCACTCGTTGACCACCCCTCCGACTTTGCCTGACCAGTACCCCAAAAATCAATCGACGCCAAATATCCCGTTTTGTATCGGCGAATCCTCTGTTGTTCCATCTTCGCCAGTGGCGCCACACCGTCGAATGCGATGTACAACACGTTGGTAGGGCAAATAACCGAAATATATTCCCGAATCTTGGATATGACCGCATCAATAATGCGCATTTCAATGCCATCCGGATTCAAATCCGGTATTTGTCTCAAAGAATCGTAAATAATCGAATTGCAGTCCATATAAAGACTCGTGAATACGCGCGGCACATTATTGCGCCGCTTGATGATATTGGCGTGGTTCTTGATAATATACGAAAAATAACTAGGGATTCCCATTTTTCAAAATTTGGCTAATACACTGGGGCTATTTCTTTAAATGATTATTAGCAGGAAACATATATCTATTCAGTGTAATATCTTTATATATTTGTACGACTTATATATATCGTTCTTCCCAATTTTGCATTTTTAGACGTAAATAGACATGAGTGTATTTAAAAAGAAAGCCGAAAATACAAAACATGCGGCAAAACTGAGTGTCGACGTGAGTACTGCCGCGATAGGAGAATTGGCTACACTGATAAAAGACAAATTGTCCAGGATTCAAAAAATCATACAAAGTACTCTACAGGCTTTAAATTATTACAAATCAATCAACATTATTAGCAACAGCGACATTATTGTCTGCACATCTACTCTGATTGAGTGTTTCGAAAAAACGAGTTCGATGATAAAGCTAGTAGGTAACACCACATTAAAGTCCGCGGACGAAATCAATGGTCTCATTGACCAGTTACAGCAAATCATAGACAAGTTATCAATTATTATGTGTGGATATGGAACGGGTTCGATTGAAGACGTATTTTTCATTAGTTTCGGAACTGAATTGAGCAGTACGCGTTCCGAATCGCCCATTTGGAGTGCAAAAAAACGGCTCATATTCAACCACGTAAAACCCATTGGATACAAGACGTTTCATTGGAAGCAAAGTCGGACCAAGCCGAAGCATATTTCCGATTTAGGACACGTTGTGTCCGCGGCCGAACCGGTTTGTTCCAACAAAATCATCGAAGACATTCCACAGATTGAATTGTCGAATCAATTCGAATGTTTCGACATTGACTTCTCGGGAAAGCCGAATTATGTGCGAATTCACGGCATTCGTGTCGTGGTCCACAATGAAAAGACGCAAAAGACTCTTGTTATCCAAGGAATCGTCGATGATTTGCCAATCGAGTGTTTAAGCAATGAGTACATTTCCGCACGCAAAGCCGAAATAACGAGCCATTTGCCCGAAAGCGACACATTCCAGCCTCTAATTATGCAAAGAATCGTCGACAGCATGACGATAAAAGACGCGCTTATATTCGGCAACGATGATTACTACAAAAAGCACATTGCCATATTGACTGACGCGAATTACGTCAAATTCAACAAGTTGAATTCCACTATTCGAAAGTTCTTGGACATGGATGCACACAATCAACGCTCCATGTTGATAAATCTGTTGATATACAACCAAGAGGACGAAGTCCAATACATAACCTATCTTCTCTACGACTTAATTTCCGCCAAAGCGTCAAATACCGCGGTCGATTCCGCGGAACAGCAAGTCATGTACGACAGTTTCCCCTGGCGCATCAAACTCTACTTCAAAGACACCATGAAAAATACGATTAAATACACGAAAGACATGATTAGCAAATATGACGTCAGCCGCATTTCATTGGAGCAACAGATATACGTCATGAAGGTTCCGGAAAATGTGAGAGAGAAGGCGATGGCCAAGTTGAAGGAAATAAAAGGAAAGGCGGACGACACCGGCGCAAAAGCAAAACAGTATCTCGAGGGACTTCTCAAAATACCTTTCGGCGTTTACCGAGAAGAGCCTCTTCTAAAGAAACCGAAACAGTCCAATAAATTGTTTTTGGAAATGATGGACCGGCTTTCCAAACTACAATGGGGTGTAAATATCCCGCCATTATTCCAGCTGAACAAAACCCATTATTCGGCAACAGAAATTGTGCAAAGATGTAATCGCGTGGATTCGTGGATTCGCGATGATTACGCCGAAGCCCTGCAAGCGTACATGGACGACAATTTGTCGACGAAACAAATCAACCGCCTATTCTCTTTCGTGGTGGAAAAATGCAAGCTGACCATAAAGAAGACCGCCGCGTCGAAGACCGAAAAACGGCAATGCATCAAGGACAATTTGCCGAATTTGTCGGATGATGCACTGTTGGCACTTCGCGACGAAATAGCAGCGGATGGTTATTCTGCACATAAATCCACACAAGATTTGCGTGTGGCTAAAACCGCATCGCTCGAATTAAAGACCAACCTAGACAGTGTGACACACATTCTAGATGAATCGATTCACGGCCATGAACACGCGAAAAGCCAGATTTTAAAAATCATCGGTCAATGGATGAATGGGGAACAATCCGGGTATTGTTTCGGGTTCGAGGGTTCACCCGGCGTCGGAAAAACGTCTCTAGCCAAACGCGGCCTCGCCAATTGCTTAAAGAATGAATTGGGCGAATCTCGTCCGTTCGCCTTCATTGCACTCGGCGGTTCTTGCAACGGTTCCACGTTGGAAGGCCATTCCTACACTTATGTCAATTCGACATGGGGGCGTATAGTGGATGTGTTGATGGACTCCAAGTGCATGAACCCGATTATATACATAGACGAATTGGACAAAGTAAGCAAGACGGAACACGGTAAAGAAATCATCGGAATTCTCATGCATTTGATTGACACCACACAAAACAGCGGGTTCCAAGACAAGTATTTTAGTGGAATCGACGTGGATTTATCCAAGGCTCTCTTCATCTTTTCTTACAACGACGCTTCTCAAATCGACCGCATCTTGCTCGACCGCATTCACCGCATTAAATTCGACAATCTCTCTCTACAGGAAAAATTGGTCATCACTCGGAAATACGTGTTACCGGAAATCAACCAGAAAATGGGGCTCGAGAATTGTGTGGAATTATCCGACAGTGTAATCGAACACATTGTAGAATCCTACACATATGAATCCGGCGTCCGGAAATTAAAAGAGGTCATATTCGATTTATACGGCGAAATCAACGTGGATTTGTTGAGATGCGAGAATGTGGACGAGATTCTGCCCATCGTCATTAAAGAGGATATGTTGGGAACAAAGTACCTCTCGAAATACGACAAAATGGTCGAGAAGAAGATACACGAGCGCGCAACAGTAGGTGTTATCAATGGACTCTGGGCGAATAGTCTCGGTGGCGGCGGAATCATCCCCATTCAAGTTGTGTTGTACCCCACGAGCACATTTTTGGAACTCCGATTAACGGGAATGCAAGGCGACGTCATGAAAGAGAGTATGAATGTGGCGAAAAGTCTGGCGTGGTCTCTTCTCAACGATTCCGAACGGGCGGCTTGTTTAGAACGATTCGAGAAGACAAAGGAACAAGGAATACATATTCACTGTCCCGATGGCGCGACACCTAAAGACGGACCATCAGCCGGCGCCGCTATAACAGCCGCCATTTATAGTCTGTTGAGCGGGAAACCAATTAAACACGACATTGCAATGACCGGCGAAATCAATTTACAGGGATACATAACAGAAATCGGTGGTCTGGAACACAAGATATTCGGGGGAACAAAGGCGGGAATCCAAACGTTTTTGTATCCTGTTTCCAACCAACGCGATTTCGACAAACTGAACAAAAAGCCTTTCATACAAGGAAAGACGTTTCATGCAGTTAGTCATATATCGGACGTCTTTCCGAAGATATTCACATAGCGCGAAGAAATCTGATGTTCTGTATATACGATACACAACATCTTAACACAATAATGGCAGGAATCAAACTAGATGGTGTTGCGGCCGCCGGGCTCATTCTGGCGCCCTTTATATTAATTTGCTTTTTTGTATTATCGTCCATATTCAATTCAGACATAAAGGGGTTAATTTTCATCGGACTTCTCCTGTTGAATTGTGGGGTAACTATTGGAGTAGGTAGCATGTTGGGACCATCGAGAAATGATTGCATCCGCGTATCATTGACTGACGATGGAAGCACTCTTTCGAATTTACCTCTCAACATAAACATCTTGTCTTTTACACTTGCCTATTTAGCGTACATTATCGGAATAACGAATGCCAATGCAAATGACCCCACGAATCAACTTGTCATTAAAAACATTCCGACCATAATCGTTTTCGCATTGTTGATTATTGCGGAATTCGTCAACACGGTTATTATCCAAAACTGCGCGGATGCCGGCCCCATGTTAATCTCGTTGATTTTGGGCGGCGGGTTGGGCGCGCTGTTTTCATTTGCCGTCGACAAAACCGGAATCGTCCAATTACAATATTTCAATGGCATTTCAAATCAACAGGTGTGTACAAGAGCGACAAACGCCAAATATAAATGCACAACGGTGCGCACATAATTTCATCGTTTTACAACTCAAACATGCCGATGTTCTTGTTAAACCAAGCTTTCAATTGAAGAGCGATTCGGCTCCTATGCAAATCATCCGCAATCATCCGCATACTCGCATGTTTGTCCTCGAAAAAAGGCATAAAATAATGAATAATGGCGACAGTATTCGCCTTTGAATATTTCTCGGACAACTGCTCCAAAGGGAATTCCGGGTATCCTTTGCGCAGGTTCACCTCATTATGGAATCTGTAGAGCATTATGCGCAAATGGTCCTTTGTTGTGATGGTGTCGAAATTAATCGCTTTCATGTAAGACGTGGCGTGGCTCGCACAATTCGGGCAAGGCAAATTCGCACAAATCGCAAAAATGATATTCAGAAGCTCCTTTTTAATATCTGCAAAATACTCGGGCTTTACCTTTTCCGCTAATGTATGAAAAAGGAACCACGTCGGTTCTCCCCATTTCATCTTTTTCGGCGTCGTTGATGTCAGATTGCTCGACACATCCACGGTTACTTGCTTCTCCATGACGGGTCTAGGTTGAGAAGCAAACGCCCTATATTTGTGTGAAAATGTCATAGCCGGCGACTCCACATAAGCCAATGGAACCTCTGCAGTTTTTATCAATCGCTTATTCGTGGTAAATATCATTTTTACCGCCTTTATACAATAATTCCAGAAAGGAATCGATATTTACGCGCGAATTCGACATAAGAAACAAATAGATAAAATGCATAAAAATACGCAAGGTGTATATATTCATACTGAAATGGAAAACCTAGAGCAATTGAAACAAGCGGTGCGTGAATGGGTAAAGCTAGACAATGAAATCCGCACACTAAATAAAGAAATCACCACGCGCCGCAACGAGAAAAAAGACATATCGAAGAGACTGGTGGAAGTCATGCGTGATAACAAATTGGACGTCTTCGATTTGAAAGACGGCCAATTAATGTACGTCAAGAAGAACGTAAAAAAACCGATAACACAAAAACAATTATTAACAGTCTTGTCGACCTATTATCAGAATGACACAGCTAAAGCGGAACAAATTCACAAATACATAATGGACAATCGAGAAGAGACAACAGAAGAATGTATACAAAGGAAAATCAGCAAGACGCCCGGTCTTACATAAGGCCGAATTCGGGTATAGTATATCGTTCGCCCGTCCTCTCCCATTTCGCTATAACCGAAGGATTCAACTTCGACTGTAGCACATCATCCGTCTTATATACATTGCGGTGTTTGTCGATGTAATACACAATGCCGCCGATTTCCTCAGCAAACACGTCGAGCTTGACAGTTTCCTGCGATTCTGCCGCCGCATCATCCGCTTGATTAATGAGGCCGTGTGGAGTTCCCTTGTAATGCGTTCCACAGAATTCGCAATCGTCGCGACGTTTGCGCGTGCATTGCTCGCCGTTTGCGCGTTTCGCATTGCAACGGTTCATCATTGGAACCACGTTCTTGACGCGTTTGCGCTTCACAAAATCATCCTTGTCGAAGCACAGTCGCTCGTACTCGTAAATATATTCCAATAATTCGTTCGTCTTCTCCGCATCACGCATGCCAAGCGCGACCACCTTGTCGCGAATGTCATCCTTGAACTTGGAGAGATATTGTTTTGTGGCGTCGTTAATGCGTTTTTCCATTTTTTTTTAAAATCGAAAATAAGAGCGAGAACAAGAGGAGTTGTAAGAATGCTAGTATAACATATTAACAATTGTTTAGTTCAATTTTTAACATGTTATTTTCAAGGTACATAAAGCCTCATTTGCCAATTGCACGGAAGATATATCTGTTGTCCAATTATCTCCGCGCCGAGTTCCGAATCCAGGCAATTTGCTCACCTCAAATGTCGCCTGCATTATTTCCCGCAACAAGGTACCGACGTCCGGATTTTGAAACAGAATGGTTGAAAAATCATACGAATATGGAATACCGCCGACAATAAAACACCGGGGCGCATTAAATGTGTGTTTATCCATCTCATATTGTATCTTTAATAGATACGATGCACCGCTCTGTGCCGTGACACCCACCTCCATAAATAGACACGTCGATAATTCAATGTGCATTAGCTCCACAGAAAAAATATTCGGGTTTGCCTTAATGCGGGGCTGCAATTCCGCTACAAACCGGTCTTTGTTCGCTTTGATTTTTCGGTCTATCTCGCTCTCGGCCATGCGATGAAAAGGTGAATCTATATTGTCCATCATGATGTGTGTTATATTTCTAGTGTGTATGTCTTTATGTTTTATGAAGAGAGCGATTAGAACTTTTTATTTAGAACTTTTTATGAATGGCTTTGAAAATTTCGACGGCTTCCAAGCAGGCTTCCTTCATATTCCGTTTGACCCAACTTTTGTCGGCGGACTTCGACACATATCCCAGGCGTATAATGCTATGTTCGTCGTGCGGGTGCATTTTCTTGAATCCACAGAACATAAGAGCCGGTTCTCCGCCCTTTGCGACAAACCCGGTTTCGTATAAAATGTATTCAAGTACCTTGCCAATAGTGTAGTCGCCGTGCTCCAAGCGGAAGTCAAATGCGTTCTCCATCGTCGTTTCGCTCTGTTGAATGCTGACATTGTCCGATTCGATTTCGGCGGCGAGGACCTCGAATCGGGTCTTCAGAATGAAACACGCGGTTCGGCAGAGTTCTCTACAGGAATAAATACCTACAGATTCAATGTTGAAGTCGAAACTGTTCGAAATGAAATGGCGTTGGCTGTCGAGAATCATGAAATTCTTCTTCTGGAACTCGATTTCCTTCGCATCCACAGATTCACCGCGTTTAGAGTACTCCTCGATGCGGAGGGCTTCGACGCTCGACCAGGCTTTCGAGACTGCGTCTCTATCCACAGTATTCCCATAAGCCGAGCAACAGACCGCGGTATGTGCGCTATTCTTCTCTGCAGTGGAAATCGCGAAAGGGCAAGACAGTTTCAAATGTTCGCCGGGAATCGAATCGCTGATTTGCGGCCGGAGACGCGCAAAGATAATGGACGAATTGGTTATGGGGTCTTTCGGAAACAGGCGTTCCATTTCGGCGTCGGCGAGAAGTCTGCCCGTCGCCGCGTTCTTGATTTTGAAATCCGCGGTGGACACATACATCGTATGCTCACTGGTATTCTGCACGTCGAGTTCCATGACATAATTCGCAAATAAATTGTGTTCCGGTAAATCCGTCAACCATTCCTCTACACCCACTTTGGCGTGAATGGGAATACACTGCAAACGATGCTTGAGAATCTCATTGTGCAATCTGCCGGTGTTTATGTCGATTTTACAGCCAGCAGTGTCGAATACATAACAAGGAATGTCGTCTTGAACTGTGCGACGAATCGCGTTGGCTAGACTCACATTCAATCCAGCCAGGGTAAATGCGAACGTGTCGTCCGTTTCGTCGAGAGGTGTCATGGCCAACCCGCCAATCACGTTCGCGGACAATCCAGCGGCGGAATAAGTTTCAGTTAGAGCGCTCATATTTCAGAAGGAATCGGTTTAAAGAAAATGTTATAGTAATAAGGGCGAAATTGTTTATATTTGTTGATAAAATACAAATAATTCATGTTCAATTTTGTTAGACCGTGGTCCAAGGTTCACTTTTCAAATCAGGCACGTGCGGATAAGCTTTCTTCTGTTTTCTCGACATATTAAATGCAGTCCCACAAGACGACCCCCATCGACCCCAGAACCGGAGTTTTTTCGCCATCTTCGAATCCACCACTTTACCGTCAATGGCGCCGAATCTGACCGAATGTTTACAGATACTTCTAGAACCGCGTCTCGTCTTGTTCTTGTAAGGGTCGAAATGGTCCGCAATCACGCGTTTGGCTGTCTTGACGTCGAGTCGACCCCAATATACTTTGTTGAGAAGCCAATCCAGGCGGGCATTGCGGGAACCGATGCTGGTGCTTAGGTTGTGGATTTCCTCGTTATTGGCCGTTTGTTTGTCGCGAATAAAAGAGTCATGTGCAAAGTTGGCGCCATAAAAAACACCGGATTTCGTTCTTCTCGGTTCCGCCACCGTTTTCGCAACTTCGAGAAGCATAATTTCATTCGTGTTTGTATCGCCGAACATCCACCCACACGGATAATCGCCGGCATTGTCCTCTCGCATTATCCTGACACAATCATCCAGTGAATCCGCATATTGAATGCATTCTCGGATTCTACAGAAATATGGTTTGCCGAATTGAGGAAGATAATTTGTGTCGGCGATAGTGGTTTCGCACCCAATGATTCCCGAACTCGACAGAAACCAATCTGTGCTGCTACACAATAATCCTGGCAAGGTTTGTATGACGAATGGATGCCCTTTTTCCGGTTTAACGTGTTGCACGATATTGGTGAACGTCGCCCAGATAAAATCGCAGTGAGTGTTGTGCCCCATGACAATCTGGCCGTCTTTCGTCGCGTCTCCCGTGGCAATAAATGCCGAACAATGTGACGACTTTTCAGCATTTCTACGGATACTGCTAACGCGGTCGTCCGGGTTCTCGTCTTCATTCCGCCTCCTTTTTATCGGAGAATTCAGATAAGGGTCCATTCCCAGATACATGTTCCAAGCGAATAAGAAGTCTATAGTTATGACGACGCCTCTCGAAAGTGCCCCCTCTACCATTCCCTCTAATTCCTCTTTCCACTCTGCACAACACTTATGCGTGTCGAAATACGAACGTCCTTTGGAGCAAAGAGCGATGTATTCTTCCAACGAATATTTATGTTGCGTTTTCAATGCATAAGAAAACGTTTCTACCAATGGATTAAATTGCGCCGAAAGCAGACTGCCGTGTTGAAACCCGCGTTCTTTTGGTGAGCCCTCCACAGATATTATATTCCATCCGGCTTTATGCGCAATTGTTTTACTCGGAGCCATATATTGTAATTGGAGGAATTAGATAAATTTTAATTAAAGAAGCTAAAACTAGGAACCAATAGGTCAAAATCGTAGTTGCCTAAAAACGTGATGGCGATGAATATGAACATCAATACGAAAGGGATGAACACGAGAATCCAGGAAATAAGTTCGCCTGCATTCGAACAGATAATATTCAATAGCCAGGTCCAGAACAAAATGTAGACAATCTTGATGACGAACAGGGTCATCACATTATTACTTGAACATTTTTGCATGCCAATGCAATACGAACGCCCGGTTGCCAGGTTTTGAATCGCCATGAATACAACCGCGGCAATCGAAATGACAAAATAAAATATTGCCGGACGACACAGATTTCTTAGACCAATCACAGCCATCGTTTTATCAAAATATATATTTCTGACACATATTTTGATAGTATTACGCAAGGGGTGGGTTCGTATTCGTCAAACTTGACACTTGTGGTCCATTCAGAACCCCATTCGCAAACTTAGACATACCTCCCACATCCGTTATCAAAGGTGGATGGTGAATTCCCGAATGAGTAACACCATTGTCAAATCCACTTGAGATGCTATTCACAGAATTGAAAAGGAGATTGTGTAGAGACCCGCCCCCTCTTTGTTTCTTCTTTCCACCTTTTAATCCAATAACGTTGGGTGGATATTGTGATGGATTCACACCAGTGATTATGTCCGCACTATTCGACGTAGATATACCAAGCGAACTCGGGTTCTGGTTATATGTGGTAGCCATCGCAGGAGAAGAAACCGGAAACGCAGTTGCACCATAACTACCGCCTTTCACCACATCCTTCCTTCTCGGGGGGACCTTTGACCGTCTAAAACTCATCGTGGTTCGTTTTCCATGTTTTTGCTTCCTGCGAGAGGAACGTTTCTTCGTTGCACGTGTGCGCGCCATGAGTATAGATTATGAACGCATATTTTACTTCGCCGGGTGTAAATTCTCGTATTCTCGTATTCTCGTATTCTTTCATGGCAGATAAATACACATTTATTATAGAACATGAACAAATACATAACATTCAATGCGAGCCAGATGTCCATTAATCCCACCGATAGAAAAACAATAAAGCACGTTTTGTCGATAGACACGCTCTACAGAAAAAATTATTCCACCACTAAATCATCGGATTTCACTTTTATTCTGCCGTCCGCCATTCAAAAGGTGATTTCGATGAAAATCGCGGCCGTCGAATTCCCCAACGCATGGTACACATTCGCAGGTGAAAACCAAAGCAACACGTTTACCATCACCTTGTACAATTGCCCGACTCCCGGAGACGTAATCGACACTTACCCCTCAGTAATAAAGCACGTAATAACAATCCCAGAAGGAAACTATCGTTCCGATTTATTTTCCGCCGCTCTCAACAATATCTTCTCGAATACGAGAAGAGGGCTCGAATACATTTACGCAGAAGTCAATGAAAACGACGCGCGCATGTATTTTAGAACGAAGAACACCGGGGACGACAATCGCAATATTTACCTGAATAGCATGTTGGGTTCGGATTTCTACTTCACACTCGATTTTACTGTTGCGTCGGACCCCGAACGTCCTCTCTACAAAAACGCTGGATGGATGATGGGATTTAGACAGGCGTTTTATACTGTCGCGTATCAATCACCCGTATTAATCACTTCCAAAGCCCAGTACGCAACACGCACTTATAACTGGTATTTGTCCAGTGAATCCACTTACGGAGGAAACGTACAAAACTACATCTATCTAGAAATCGACGACTTTAATCGCAATTGCGTCACAAATACATTCTATTGCGAAAACTCTTACGGAACTTACCTGGGAGATAACATCATGGGCCGAATATCCGTGTCGAGTGGTATGAATACCATTGTAACCAACACTGCGAGTGACCTACTTTTTAAAACCCGCGAATATTTTGGCCCTATTCGACTGGAGAAATTACACATTCGGCTACTAAATAAATACGGCGACTTAGTTCCTTTAAATGCTAACGATTTTTCTTTAATGTTGGAATTAGACGTGCTATATTCCTAATCAGAATTCTGGTTTTGTAAATCGTATTTTAGTAGTATATAGGTTCCTCTGATACAATGGTGAACTTCGTACTTGACTACCTCTCTTCTTCTGTCTCTATGGACGTTTCTGGTATTGTGTATTCTCAATCCATAACCGCGGTGGATGCTTCCGCCACGGCTGTGGTTTATGTGAGTTTGGCTGCTGTGCAGGAGGTGTTCAAGTTCCAGACCACTTCGGATTTTGATATTGAGAACCTTCCCTCGGATATCAGATACCAGGTCAACCACGCTTCATGGCCGGTTCTTAACCCCGCTAATTCCATGATGGACGATGCGTTGTCTTTGCGTCCGATTATCACTGGCGATTCGAAGGGTGCGTTCAATGCCAATGATATGTTGGTCGCCCACGATTTTGTCCGCTACTTGGCTCTTGAATTATTCAACAGTGCTTATGGTGCCGACTTGTTCGACAACCAGAAGGCTTTGTTGAACGACATTCGCGCTATTTGCGGTAGTACGGAGGCTGGACAAACCTGGTTCGATATTGTTGCCAAGCTCAAGGCCGTCAGTGCTGATTCCACCGAAGCTGGTCTTGAATCTGACCCCAGTGGAAACAAATACTTGACGGATAGCACCACTGGAGAATCGAACGTGTGCCGCACTCTTTTCCAACAGCTCACTGGTCCTGGAGGAGACATTAACCGTTTCTCCGCCATCCAAGGAGGCGATGGATACCAATCCCTTCCTCTCGAAGCAGATGACTCCATTAGCTTCAAGTTGACTATTGCTGCCGCCCCTGGCCAACACAACTTGACTGGCGTCGAACCGATTGCTCCTCGCAGTTACGAAATCAAGATGATTTTGGTTGCTGATACCACCGACAAAAACACTGAGGTCTCGGCTGATGAACTCTAAGTGCGTGTTTGTGTTATGGTAGAATAAATAATACACTGTAAAGTCAACAGTATATTATTATGTGTTATGGGTCGCTGCGCATATTCAACATATTCAACACCGCGCTCATTTTATCCGGTTCAAACACCGCCCCCGGTGGAAACCCGTAAATTTGCACATAAAGAGCGTATTCCGGCTTTAAGGTTGCCGCCTTAACCTGCACCTTACTTTCAGGAAAAAGAGAACGTTTCTGTTTTAACCCATTAATCCAATCTTGGAGCTTAGCTGGGTCGTACAAAATCGAATCGTGCTCCTCTACAATCGTCAATTTATGTCGTGTGTCGACCAAACTCGAATATTGCAACACCGCTTGATACATTCCACCCAATGCTTCGGTGTTCACCTGTCTGAGAATTTCGTAATCTGGATACTTACCCTCGTCGGCCGCTAAAGACCCCAATAACAGAGACATGCGATTATACACTTGAGTTGTCAAGGTATTCGCCACTTCGTAAAAATTCCCCTGTGAATACTCTTTCATTAATGCGTTAATTGTGCGCGTAACAGATGCTAATTTAGAATACATATCAATAAGCGTTTGATTTGTAGAGTTTCCGGTAGGCAACGCGCCGCCGACATTACTGTAAAACATGGTATTCGGCGCCGACATTTCACCCAGATATATACAATTTTTACATTTCATTCAATGTCGACGTGCGTCAGCAAATGTTTCCGGCAGCATGGTCTCGTCAGACGAAGTTTGTCGAACGTTTCACCCTCGTGCGTCTTTTTCGCATTACTCGCGTTGAAATAAACCACACTATCATTGATGTCCTTGCCCTGTTCACCATTCTCCATCTTCAAACGGCGCACTTCCTCCTGAAACCACTCCCACTTATTGGCAAGAACCTTTCCACACGTAAAGCAGCGAACGGGAATAATCATTGTTTCGAAAAATGTATATAATAAGAAGGCGACTTGTTTATCTTGTTTCATCTATTGGAAACAATCCAATTCAATTTTTGGTCGATTGGTCAGATTTCTTCGCAGTATATTCTAATATGAAATTCAAAGGCCTGATTTTATTATTGATATGTATTAGTGTAGCGGTCCTATTCGTCGGGTTTTTCGTGTCTTCGACGGAAAAAGAAGGGTTCGACACGGTTCCCATCAAATATGCGAACAAGGAGAAAACCGTCGTGGTTTACGGTTATTACCAAGTGGACGCGAGTAATATGGCGGTCATTCCATACGGATACGTTATTGACCCGAACAATCCCGCCAAAATTATACCGAAAACGGTTGATGCGAAAAACGCATTGCGTCTTCCCAAAGACACGCCCGCCGTGCCCTCGGATGGACAAAAAATGCCCGACAACTTTTATCTGATTTCCGACGCATCTTTAGGTGTTCTTCCTCCCAATATGAGCCCGAATTTGACTTCTCTCGATTTTGTGTCGGATTTATCGTATGCGCCGGTAGTATGGCGTTATAGTACGGGGTACATATCACAGACCCAATATTACAAAAATCAGTATAAGACCACCAAACACCCGAGCCCCAAGGCTCTCGCTCCCGGCGTTTATTATGTGGACCCGAGTCATGTATTCGTTTCCGTGTTGCCCGAAGGCATGATAGCAGACGCAAGCAACGGATTCGGCAAAATTGTGGACCCGCGTTACGACAAGAGCGTATTGTCCACCTTCCACTCCCTCTCAAATCGTGACATTAGTAACAATTTCAATGTCAAATTTCACGACAGTCTAGATGACATTATTGCGCAAAATAAAGGTTCGGACCTCAGTTTCGGAGAAGTGCGCGTCCGTGACCAAAATGGCGATTTGGTCATTTTGCCTAAAATCCACACACAAGAATGGACGACGTATTATCAGCCAGGAGAATTCAAATTTGGTGCTGCACCCTATGTCCCGAATTACGAAGACAGTGTTTATTTAAGCTCCATATCCAACACCAAAAAATTCGCGCCGTCTCCTTATGACTACAATAGTTGTGCGAGTAAAGCTTGTGCGGTGTATCAATATGTGCAAAATACTCTGTCGCCTTATTGCAAAAACGGCGGGGGACGATAATTCGAAACATATTGATTGCGAAGTGATACGAAGTGCGCTGCGCATCTATCTCGTAAGTCGAATCACTGTTATTCAATTCCTCTCAAGTACTTTCGAACTAAAAAAGGACATTCAGGGAAATCGGTATTATCATATCCAAAATCGTAAAAAAACGACATGTATTCGCACAACAAATAAAGGTTTACAAACATCGATAATACTAATAAACACTTGATAGGCTCTATCATCGTCTACAAATACGCTTCACACAATGTTCATATTATTTACGAAAAATCAATAAAATTCGCCTTCTCGATAATTCTTTCTGTGGGATTCGCGATGAAATTCGCCTTGTCCTAAATGGTCGTAATCGCCCTTGCCGTCCTCCACAGCCATCATTGGATACCTCAAAGCCCGTTGCTGGGTATATTTGCTCAATGTCCAATCCGGATTGCAACAGGTTAGGGTGTGGTCAACGTGAGCTCTCGCCGCGTAATCGGGACCATAGACTTCGAGAAGAGTCTTCGCATAAGACCTGGAAATCATGAATAGATGAATCCCCCATTGGTCTTGCGGATATCTGTGGTACCGGTACGGCGCTGGCGCGCCGTCGTAAACCAACGGGTATCCCGCCTGCCACCATTCGATGGTCTTCGTTGTCATGTATCCGAGCAACAGAATATCCAATTGCATAGCATTGAACTCACCCATGATAATCGGCAACTCTTTCCCTAAATCTTTGTGGATGTGAACGTCGTCTTCACAGAATAATCCGTAGGGCTTGCCAGTTTCGTAGAATTTAGCAATGTTGTCTAAATGTCCATAAAAGACGGACGCGAGACGTTTTGCCGAGAGGTTGTCCGAAAATTGGAGACGCGGGTCGTCCATTTGAACACCCGTGTGTACATTTAGCCGGAGACCTATCTTCTCAAACCTCGCCGTCATTTCGGCGGCGCGTTTCGGACTATTATACGCAACAGTGTAAACTTCACAGTAATCTTGAATATTCATTTCATATAAGAATAGACGAGAACCCCGAGTTTATTTGTTGAGCGCTAAAGCATTATAATGTCCCAACAATCATTCCTTTCGTCGTTTTCTTTCGGACAATTTTGGGTTTGTTTGGCGGAGAAGCCGACCCAGGCGGCGAAATGTAAATCGGCACGCCCACGTCTTCTTTGGAATGTTCCAATCGATGGCACTTCTCACACAAACTCATCAAATTGGCCGGATGATTTTTGTGGATGGACCCAATGCGTCCCGCCTCATCCGCCAAACGTTGTTCCTGTAAATGATGGACTTCCGAAGCAATCTCCTCTCGACACAATTCGCACATTCCCCGAATTTTGCCGGCATTATACCGCGCCTGCGGCGCGGACAGTTCACCTCTCATATCCGGAAAATACTTATTCCGAATAGAATAAGCCCTCTCAATGAAAGCATCCGGTAAATGCAGAGACTTCGCCACCTCCAGACCATACAATCGGTTCCCCGGGCCATCGCGCAACACACGGTCATATACCAATGCATCCAATTCCCGGTCATAATGCACCGCCATGTGTTTGACCGAGACGCGACACAATGCCTTCATCTCGTCGAACTTCAAGATTTCATGGAAATGTGTCGCAAACAAGAACGTGGCGCGCTTCTCATGCAACTCTGTTAATCCCGACGCAAAAATACTTAAAGCGGACTCGGTCTCCGTTCCAGAACACAATTCGTCGCCCAACACAAGGCTGTATTCATCCGCCGTATTCAAAATGACCCGGAGTTCGCTCATCTCCACAGCAAACATCGAGAGGTTCTTGAACAAATTGTCATTTCCCAGAATCCGGGTCATGATGGCCCGGTAAGGTTTGTAGTTAAACTCGGAACAAGGAACATACATGCCAGATTGCGCCATAATAACCGCGATTCCTAAAGCCCGGATGAGCGACGTTTTTCCCACCGCATTGGTTCCATATAACAAAATTCCTGTTGCGTCCGCCGGTCCTCTCGACAACCCCAAATCATTCGCCACATACAATTCCTGCGTCTGAATATGCTCTATCAAACAATGGCGCAACCCTTTTGCGTCTACAGAAGAATTCTGTGTCGAGAGGATGACCGGCCGACAATAACCGTAGGTTTTAGCAACATATGTCTTCGATTGCAAAACGTCCACCCGCGACACAAAATTCGCCAACTTCTCAATCGTGCTTAACCCGTGGATTTCCAACCTCTCGAGAAATTTGAGGTAAGCCCTCGAAATCGTAGTATTAATCGTGTCTTTAATGGTCAACTTCTCTCTTATAATGCGGTCCAACATGGGGAATTCGATGGCGTCGTTTGTCGTTCCAGCCGACGACAGCTGAATATCCGACACCAAAATCATGACGGTTTTCGAAGAACCGACCGAGAGGCTGATTTTCGCATCTACGTCCCTTTTCAGAAGTTCCGCTAAATGTTTCTTTAGCGTCATACTCCTCTTCTTGGTCAAATGGAGGAATGCCCCGCTCTTCTCGGTTTCGTGGACTTTGACGTAATCCTGAGAGGTAGATTTAGGACCATCGATTCTCGACATGATTGTGTTGAACGTTTTCCGGATTTCTTGGAAAAGAATCTCGTTTTCTTCCATCCGCCCTAACAACGCATCCAATTCCGGGCTGACGCCCGCGTTCACAATATTGTCCTCAAACGACGTCGACGACGAACTCCCCTCACACTTCTCAACAATCAAATTCGATGATATGATTTCGAGAAGAGACTGAATCCAGCCCGATATCAATGTGTGGACGTCCACTTCTTCTGTATTCGCCTCTGCAAAATATCCGCAAAGAACCGCTTCATCGAGAAGACAAACATGGATTTGTTGAATGGCCAACACAGAGTTATAGAGACGGAACACTGAATCCGGGTTCAGTTTCCTAGAAACCAGCTGTCTCGCGATTTTCTCTAAATCCGCCACCTCTCGAATCAATCGGCGAAATCCGTCCACAAATTCATATTTGTTGAGAAGTCCGGCAATCGCCTCGTATTCCTGATTTAGCCAATTTTCATCGAAAGTCGGATGAACAATCTGATTGTAGAATTTCCGGCGCCCTCCCGCCGAGCAGCATTTATTCAAAAAACTGGCGACGGACCGGACGGACGAAGTCGGCGAATCGAGGGCCGCGTCTTCGATGATATTTAGCTGTCTTAAAGTGTGGTTCGCGAGGACCATGTTAGTGGTACGGTTGTCGAACCGAGGAAGCACGATTTTCCGGACTAGATTGGGGTTCCGTTCTTGGATGAAGTTGAGAAGATACACATAAGCTTGTGTTCCGACGACGTAATTCCGGAATTCATTGCAAATATCGTAAGTGTCCTCTTGGAAAAAGGTGGACAACAGATGCCGAATGTATTTCTGTTGCCGGCACCTCTCGATTTCCTGTGTCTCTTGTTTGGAAAAATGGATGATACGGGATTGAATGCCGGAATATTGGACAACACGTTTAGCGTCTTCTTCCTCTTCGGCGAAAGGATGCACGAAAATCGCCTCGGAGGGAGCGTGGGTGCTGACGAACCTCTCCAACGCATCGAATGTAGCGGGAACCATCTCACATTGAGATTCGTATTCAAATAGGGCGGATTCGCCTGTGAAAATATTGACAACGGCCGCTCCACAGACAATATGAGGGCGTTTGGTTCTTAATGGCGCATATCGGTCTATCCAGACGCACATGATATTGTTGGTGGTTCTCGCAGAAGTATCTGTGTCGGATGGCAGAAATGTTCCTGGTGAATAAACGCCATTGAGTTCTCTCGTCAACTTGGTACCGGGTTTGGTTCCTTCGCCGTCTTTTTGTGTGTAAACGACTACAGTCATATTGGCGTCGACCAAACTCTGGACATAACGGTCGATGTTGTAATCGCGGAACCCGGCCATGACCACTTGGCCGTTTCCATGTGCGTATTTCTTCTCGGCAATGGAGAGGCCGCCACAGATAATGGAAGCATCTTCGATTTTCGAACGCGTTATGATTCCATTGGGGTCTTTGGTTCCGTATATTTCGAAAAAAGCGCCGACTTGCAACAGGAATATTGTGTTGGGGCCGTATTTTCTACAGAAATATTCTGTTAAGCGGAAATATTCGGCGTAAATAGATTGTTCGGAATTGAATATTGTCGGGTCTTGTTCCATTTCAACGATATTATCGAGAAGACAAGACGAAGGTTTGGTGTGTATATCTTGTTTATATGCACATAAAACGTTTATGTTTCTACCCACAAATCATTTAGGTTGCTGATGCCCATGACTGCGACCATCGACCAGCATAAGCTTGGATATCAAATCCGGTCGGTTCTTTTTTCGTCAATACGTCGCCGTTGGGTATTCGCAACATGTCAGACTCTCCCATAGCGATTCTCGTACTTCTAACCACCTCTTGAATGCGTTCGGCTGAAGACCCGTAATGGGATTTTCTTTGGATTGAACTGGTAGGGGTTGGTTCATTCGAAACAATGTTTTCTAGTATTTCTCGATATGCCTCCTTTACGTCGGTTGTGGTGGATTGCGATTCACATGTTGGTGTCTCTAAACACGTCGGTGCTTCTTCTGAACACGACGTCGACGATTCTGAATCAGGTACCTTTGAACGCACCTGTGCTGCCGATTTCCGCCGTATTGGCTTCAAATATTCTTGTTCCATCTTTGCAATCGCATCGGCGGGATTCCCGAAATTCTCAAACATGATTTTCCCCAATTCCGCAGGAGACACAGAATATTCTGTTATGCTTTTAACGCGAGCCTTATCCGCGTCGGACAACACAATATCGTAGAAAAACTCCATCATTTCAATCATTGTTGCATGGTCGCACTTCTGGAATTTAGCGATAATATCAATGCGTCCTGGCCGGATTAATGCATGGTCCAGCTTCTCGGGATAATTACTCGTCATAATAACGATTCGGCCGGGAAGCTCTAAAACGCCGTCCAACAAATTCAACAAGAACGAGAGGTCGATTTTTTCAGATTGAACAAACGAGGGTGGTGTGTTATCGTAAGTGTCGGGTTTGGCGGGATTCGTTTTTACTGAGACGGGAATATCGACGCTTTGTTCTTGTTCTTTGGGTCCGGCACGTTCATAGACTATCTCGCTCTGACAATCAATGTCTTCCAACACATAAATCCGTTGGTCGAGAGGAATATAGTATTTCTCCGTCTGACTCGTCGACACATTCAACACCATAATCATCTCATTGAAAAACAGATTCTCTAGCTGTGTCTTGGTTATGTCATTGTTCAAGTTGATATTGATAATGTGTCGCTTTGTCTCGTTTGCCAAGCATTTGATGCTCGACGTTTTCCCCGCGCCGGCTTGTCCCGAAAGCAACAGTCCCAATGTATAAGGAATCCCCTTCGCGTCATACCATTTGCGATTCCGGACGAAAAACTCGACGCGTTTCCTAACAACCGCGATTTCCGGTCCAAACAAATTCGAAAACTTGCGATTGGTCTGGAACACTTTCATCGTAAACACGCTATTATTCGGGAGTTTACTGTAGTCCTTTTTCCCAGAAGGGTCCTTGGTCGCATTCATGGGATGCTGATTGAAATAATACATCTTGTCGCCCAGCTTGTTCTCGATTTTGATTTTGTATTCATGCGTTATCTTGTTTAAAAATGCGCGCAACTCTTTAGCGGTTTTTGTGTAGGAGAACATCTCGATATTCTGTTCGATTCCCTGTTTCCCGCTCTTCTCGACAGAATCCAGCATTTTACTCTCTTGGAGTTTGATGAACACTTCTTCGCTGATTTCGATGACTTCCGTCTGGTTCAACACAAAATTCTGATTCTTGAAACTGATGTGTTTCGTCTGGTCATTGTTTGTGGCGAAATCGAGAAGAGCCTGTCCGAACACGTTTTCATGGTCGGCCACATTGACCAAGACGGTTATGGACGCGCTTTTCGTTTTCAGTGTCTTTAAGGCGGCAGAATCCGCGATTTTAGAGACCAGATGATTCGATTGTTCTTTGTAGTACTTGATTATGTAGGTCTGTGCGGCGGGGAATGCCGTTTTACAGAGAAAATCGATGATTCCTGTTGCGATGAAAACGTAGATGACGTTGAATATCCCACTGTCGGCGCTTTTTGACCCGCCATTGTTCATGGAGGACATCATGGTCATGGTCATTAACTGCGCTTTCAACATATCCATCATGTTTGTGGAGGAACCCTGTGCTTGGTTCATCATCTTGTTGTCTAGATTTCAAAGTCGGCATGTCTTTATCTTCTCAACAAAAATTGATTTGTTGAGAAGTCGCGGAACTATGTTGACAAACAAAACAGGAATGGTTAAAAAGATGTCGTCGGAAAATTCGGATTATGGGTTTTTCTGTGATGTTGAAACGGCAATTATCAATGAGTATGAAGAAGTCGAATATTATGTGGCGACCACTAGTACCAGGTACGAAGTAAGGCGGAAATGGATTCGTCGCAAATCCGAACCTATCAAGGTAGAAAAGACCAAAGAAAAAGAAGACTCCTCAGACGAAGTTTGTTTCCCTGTCCAACAACAACAATTACACGAAAATCCCGGCTGCTTTTCTGCGGTCTTTAGACGCCTCACGCGAATCCCAAAAGATATCTATTATTCCTTTCTTGTCTGCTCTATCACCGCATCTTGTGTAGTGTTTGTCATGACGTATGAACACAATGAAATGACGTGAAATCATGTGTTTTCTCAATGAGAACACATAACCTAAACTCCAAATGCACACGGAGGGATTTGAACCCTCGACCTATGGCACATAAGACCATCGCAATAACGACTATGCTACGCGTGCACCCCACTAATCAATGGAACCGACTCTTTATATTTGTTTTAGCGCAACACAATATTTGTATAAAAATCCGGGACCTTGTATCCCACCGGATTGCACGCCATCGGAACCCCGCCGATGTTTTTTACGCTTGGTGATTGTGTATGCCCGTAAATCCAACATTTGATTTTGTCCTTATTTTGCAAAATCAAGTCGTCCAAATCGCAACAAAACCATTGATTGTAAGGTTTATCGTATTTGTCCGCGATTAAATTGGCCGATGGCACATGATGTGTTATGACCACACAATTCTCATTTTGCGACAAAGTTTCTTTAAGCCAATTTGTATTTACATTATTAAGTCGACTGCATTCGGAAGAACTGAACCCGTAAATGTATTTTGTGTCGTCGAATCTAGGCCACAGAGTCGTTCCTAAAAAACAATGGCCGTCGTAGATTTCAAACTCGTTCTGCAACAATCGAATATTCGCGAACTTCTGGAGTTCGGTTCTCAACAGATTATCTGTTTCAGGAATAGACGACCCGTAATACTCGCGATTTCCTGTAATAACAAATGTCCTCTTGAAATTCGCGTTCATGTATCCCATGAACGCGCCGTAAGAGTATTCACGCGGGTTTCCCACGTTCCCGGCCAACACCGCAACTTCTGTGGGTCCAGGTGGTATTTTCCGGATAAATTGCACGAGATTTGAACGTCTCTGGAGTCCCACGGCCGTGGAGTGTGCATATTTGGCGCTGAAGGTCTGAAAAGAAACCACCGGCTTAATACAATCCAAATGCAAATCGGATAAATATCGGATTTTCATTGTCGACCAGGGACGTCTTTAAGTTTTCTCCACACAAATTATTTATGTTGTTCTTAGAGTCGAATAATTCTTAGAGTCGAATAATGTGGACATAGTAGACCCACAATCCCAGTCCGATTAAACATTTCGCCGTCAAATCCAGCGCATTCATCGCCATATTTTTGGTGTCGACATCCAATGTGTAAACCAGGCCATATAAAGACCAAATGGTCAAATACACAAAGAAGAGAATCCGATTCGCTAAATCATATTTGGGGCTAACATACTTCCAATAAATGAGACCGAACATCGCGATAAAGGGAACGAATCCTAAAAACGCGGCCATGTTCCTTTCTAGAACACCCGTCTCACCCAAATGACCAGTGTAGAGCATCGCGTAATTCAAGGCGACAACCCCTAGCATAACAGGAAAATGAATGACCACACCGATTTCATTGGACAACACAATACACAATGCCAACAACATCAACGGCGTAGTGATGGACCAATCAATGTATCTGGCCATGGTTATGTCATGCCAATTAATCGCCTCATGTTTACTTTCCGATGCATTGAGTTTTTCGATAAACGCGGAATAGAAATAGCCCGCCACAATCGAAATACACGTCTCTAAATTCAACACATGGCGCACAACCGGGCTTTTTGTACGCATTGCCTCGATGAAGGTTATCGTAGCCGTGGTTAGCAACAGAATATATGTTATGGTAAATGAATACCGAATATGGTGCGGAACCGTTTCTTCGGCGACCATTTATATTGTGACTATAAAGAATGCGGATTATAAAGCATTATTCAAGTAATTAAAGAGTAAATTATCCGGATTATGATTCTGTAGTTCTCCACACATCATCATAGAGGATTCGTACATTTGACGCAACACATCATTCGGGCAAGAAGACCCGACGCGAATGAGTCCCTTTTTAATCAAGTGTTTTCGGATATCTTCGAGAGGCGTTTCTCGGAGTTTCTGTTTTTTATTGAGGATTTGGGTGCGAATGGTTTTATTCGGAATCAGGACGCCGACACGCGGATAAAATTTCGATTTACCTACCCGGAATGTCCGCGTCGTCTTCTTGCGTTGGTGTTTTCTTGGATTGATTATGTTGCGCTGACGCTTGATTTGCTCGACGCGCTTCTTTTCTTCGGACTTTTTGTTGAGGAACTGTTTTAGTTCGGCGCGCTGTTGCTCGGGGGACAAGCCTTTCGAAGAACCCGCGGTTTGATTTAACGGGGTTGGAGAAGGAGAAGAGAGAGAAGGAGAAGAGAGAGAAGGAGAAGAGAGAGAGGAATACAAGCTGTTATTTATCGCTCCCTCGGATAAATGCGAACCATTTTGCGTCACAGGAACCCCCGCTCCTCCCGTAGTTTTCTGCGTATAAGCCCGATAAGTCGGATACTTTCCTCCTTTTAAACATCCATACGCCGGTTGTGGAGGCAGAACCATCCGATGATGAGACAAAACAGCATCGGCCGTTTGCCTGAACACTTCCGGTTCCACTACACTCAGGTCATTATCGCTTAACACTTGGTTCAACACAGAATTATTATTTAAAAGCGCCGAGCTTGGAACCACAGGATATTGTTTCAGCGTTCCCGTATTGGTCGAAATCTTCTGTTGCGTTTGGTCCGTCAACTTCTGCAAAAAGGCTAAAGAGTCTTGGAAATCGTCCTGAAACGTGTCCGCATATGTTTTCCGCGGGTCCACCATTTCCACACGCGTAGATTCCTCGTCCTTTCCACTCGTCAACCTCCGATATTTGTCCTCTTGCATTTTACGGATTAAACTCAAAGCCCGCCTCTTAATCGATTTGTTGTCCGGCTCTTTCGACCGGATTTTTATCGGTTTTGCATCCTTGTTATTTTTACGCGTTTTATTCCCCTTTGATGGGAATTTCAGAAATTCCGGGTTTATTTGTATCGTTTTTCGTTGTTCTTGACTCATTTCTCAGTTATAAATTCGACTTATTCTTTTTGTTATTCTTCTCCGCATAGCAACCAATCACAGTTTCAAAAAATTGAACAGATATTTTCAAAACGATTTAAACACACCACACCAACTCTTGTACCTTTATTACGCCACATTTAGACAAAACTCTCTCTCTCTAACCATGCAAGCCTCTTCTTCCTCCAAAGACGAGTCTTCGGTTCCTTTCTTAAAAACGTTTCCGATTGTAGAAAATCGCGCGATAAGAACGGGTGAAAAGGTCATGATTAAGATTCCCCGTCGTGCCAAGCAGGTAAGTCCGCCAGAAAACGATGCAACACAAATGATAAAGAGGGAAATCGAATCTCAGGCCGAATTTCATCGTCTCGAGGAGGAGAAGCGCGCTAAATTGGTGGAATCGATTATCCGCCAGCATCGCGAAGGAGAAGGCGACGACGAAGGTGTACACATCGAGGAACTCCGCGCCAGAATCCAGAAAGAAATCGACGCCATAACGACGACGGATGGCCGCCACGTTCTCGACCATCTAGGGGATTATGTAGAGGAACCCTTCACCATTCTCGAATCCTATTTTGCCGACCAGCATCTGCAGAGACTCGTCCGCCATCAAATCGAGTCCTACAATCATTTCATCAACTACCAGGCCGGTCGCACCATCAAGATGTTCAATCCTCTCAAAATCAGCTCCGACAAACATCTTCTCGATTCCGGCTTCAACCTACTCGAGGTCGAAATCTCCTTCGACAATTTCAAGATGTATCCGCCGCAAATCCACGAGAACAATGGTGCCACAAAAACCATGTTGCCCCAGGAAGCGAAGTTGCGGAATTTCACCTACGCATCCAACATGACCGTCGACGTCCACATCAAATACATCATTCGCGACGGCCCCGACCAGACAACACCCCGCTTCATCGAGAAAACGCTTCCTAAAAAAATCAACATCGGAAAGATGCCGATTATGCTAAAGTCGTCCATCTGCGTCCTAACCCAGAATCAACACATCCCCTCGGTCCACACTGGTGAATGCCCCCTCGATTGCGGCGGCTATTTCATCATCAAAGGCTCGGAGAAGACGGTTTTAGGTCAAGAACGCGCGGCGGAGAATCGTGTCTACTGTTTCGACGGCAAGAACACGACGAAATGGAGTTGGTTCGCGGAAATCAAATCCGTCCCAGACTACAAATGCATTTCGCCTAAACAACTCGACATGATGATTGCGAGCAAGAACAACGGGTTCGGCCACGGTCTCTATGTCATGATTCCCCGGTTCAAGCTGCCCATTGAGCTGTTCGCGCTCTATCGCGCACTCGGCGTTTCGAGCGACCGGGAAATCTGCGAATATATTCTGTTGAACATCGAGGATGCCAAACAGACGGAAATGCTGGCTTTGCTAGAAGCGAGCATCATAGACGGCAACAAATACCCGACTCAAGAGGATTCTCTGCGCCATATTGTCAGCATGGTCGCCTTCACACCCATCAATATGGACAAGGAAACCGGCGCTAAAAAGAAGCGCGAGTTTGCCATCGAAGTGTTGGGAACGGATTTGTTGCCGCATTGCAGAACACTGAAACAGAAGTTGTTCTTGTTGGGAACGATGGCGACGAAGTTGTTGAAGACCAGTCTCGGTTGGTTGCCGCCGGATGACCGTGATTCGTATGTGAACAAGCGCATTGAATTGACGGGAACTCTTCTCAATAATCTGTTTCGCAACTACTTCAACAAGCTGGTCAAGGAAATGCAGAAGAAAATCGTGAGCGAAATCAACACGGGTTCATGGCGGACGAGCAATGATTACGAGAACATCATAACCATGAACAACATCTACAAAATCATGAAGACGACGACGATTGAGAACGGCATCAGCCGCGCTTTGTCAACAGGCGATTTCAGCATCAAGCAGTCGAACAGCAGTAAAGTGGGTGTAGGTCAAGTCGCGAACAGATTGACGTATTTAGGGACCCTGAGTCATTTGCGGCGTATCAACACTCCTTTGGAGAAGAGCGGCGAACTCATTGACCCGAGGAAACTCCACGGAACGACGTGGGGATTCTTGTGTCCGGCGGAGACTCCGGAAGGTCAGAGTATCGGCGTGGTCAAGAACATCGCTTATATGGCCCACATAACTATTCCGACGAATAGCGCTTCGCTTTATGAATATGTGGAGCCGAGCATTGTCAAAGTGGACGACGTTTCGAGTCCGGGCGAATTGTACGATAAGGTCAAGGTGTTTGTCAACGGTATTTGGCTGGGCATAACGGAAGACCCGGAGCGGTTGTATTTGGAGATGAAGGACAAGAAACACCGCGGCATCATCAACATTTACACATCGATTGTGTTCAATTGCAAGTCGATGGAAATCCGGATTTGCAATGACGGGGGCAGGTTGACAAGACCGGTGTTGCGTGTCAAGGAGAATCGGGCTCTCTTAACACCCGATATTGTCCGACGGGTCGGTTCGCGCGAATTGTCGTGGAATGACCTGTTGACCAATTGCCGCATTTCCGAGTCGGTCATCGAATATTTAGACCCGGAGGAACAGAACCACTCGATGATTGCCATGAAATCGAAGAATGCGTATTTGCAAGATTTAGACGTTAAAATCAATTACACACATTGCGAGATTCATCCCAGCACAATATTCGGCGTCTTGGCGTCTTGTATTCCTTTTCCGGAACACAACCAGGCTCCGAGAAACACATATCAGTGCGCGATGGGTAAGCAGGCCATCGGTATTTACTGCACGAATTACGACCAGCGCATGGACAAGACCGCCTACGTCTTGACTTACCCGAGCCGTCCTTTAGTGGATACCCGTCTGATGAACTTCATCCATCTGAACAAAATCCCGTCGGGTTCGCAGATTTACGTGGCGATTATGACCCACACGGGATACAATCAGGAGGATAGTGTGTTGATAAACAAGGGTTCGATTGACCGCGGTCTCTTCATGGCGACGATTTACCACACCGAAAAGGACGAAGACAACAATGTGGTTCGCGATGAAATCAAACGCTGCAAACCGAACCCGGCGAAAACCAAGGGAATCAAGTTCGGCAATTACGACAAACTGAATGC
>Ga0078894_10000411_pt1 | contig 29492 bp, 37 predicted proteins | sample LauGreSu1BDMLBSD_2_FD_67506 | JGI IMG/M metagenome (GOLD analysis project Ga0078894, IMG submission 67506) | Freshwater lake microbial communities from Lake Michigan, USA - Su13.BD.MLB.SD (version 4) (version 4) | ecosystem: Environmental > Aquatic > Freshwater > Lake | place: Lake Michigan... | reverse complement strand
AAGAAGCACTATTCAAGTTTCAGTTAGAAAGAAATAGTTTGACTTCTACACCTTTTGAACTCACACTTCTTGCTACTGCTGCAACTAATGGTGAGCAGATTTTTGCTTCAATGGACTGGGAAGAGATTAGTAGGTAATTTGGAATTTATAAATAACTAAAAGTGTATCTAATAAAATAATGGCTCATAGACCAGTTGGGGCAGGATCCTCATTTAATTTTACTGCAGGTGCTGCAACAACTTCATCTGCATTTTCTGTACAATCTAGTGTTTTGAGAGTGGTTGCCGCCAATGGTGCAGCGCACATTTCTATTGGTGGAAATCCCACGGCAACAACTTCCGATTATTATGTTCCTTCTGGTGAAACAGTAAGTCTTGCTTTAACTAAGGCATCAAACAGAGTTGTTGGAGTGGCTACTGGTGCAACAACAATAATCACAGTTCCAGAGGGGACACAAGTTCCATTTGGGGTTGGTGATTATGTTTCACTATCAGTAACTGGGCAAACTTATTATAATTTTACTCATGCTCAAGTGACATCTGTTGATACATCCACAGGAATTAATGGATACTATCAAACAAGAATGACTGTTGCATATAATTCAAGTGGAATTGCAACGGCATTTTCAGCATCCTCTTATGCCACGATTTCAATCTCAAATAAAGTCTCTGCATATGGGGTTGGATCAGGAACACTTTATTTCCAACAAGTACAAATTACGGGGCAAGCGTAAAATGAAACTAATCAGAGAAGAAATTGAAAAGGTAGAAGTCATTACTGAGGGATCAGGAAAGACTGCAAAACTTTATATTAAAGGTCCTTTTCTACAAGCAGAATGCGTGAACCGTAATGGACGTATGTATCCAATGTCCATTATGGAAAGAGAAGTGAAGCGTTACACTGAGCAGTATGTCCAAAAAGGACGTGCTCTCGGAGAACTTGGTCATCCAGATGGTCCAACTGTAAATTTAGATCGTGTATCACACAAAATTACAGAACTTTATCGTAATGGAAACAATTTCATTGGAAAGGCACAAATTCTTTCTACTCCAATGGGAAAAATTGCCGAGTCACTTCTTAAGGATGGTGTAACCCTTGGCGTTTCCTCTCGTGGTATTGGATCACTTAGAGAAAACAACAAAGGATTTAAAGAAGTTGGTGAAGACTTTATGCTTGCAACTGCTGCTGATATTGTGGCGGATCCTTCTGCACCTGATGCTTTCGTTCAGGGAATTATGGAAGGTAAGGAGTGGATTTGGGATGGTGGAATCCTAAGAGAAAAGATGGCAGAAAAAGCTGCTATGAGAATTAACACTCTAGTTGATCAGAGAAGACTTGAAGAGCACAAAATACAACTTTTCAATGATTTTCTCGCAAATCTTTAAATTATAAATAAATATAGATTAAAATTAAAAGGTAATCGGAGAGTTCAAATGTCTCGTGGAGATTTACAAGAAATGGAAGTAGGCACTAAGCAATCCAAAACCGCAGTTAATGCTGGTGCTAAGCCTGCCGAAGGAATGTCAAAATTAACAACTGGCATTCCCGATGGACAAACTGCTGGATGGGAAGATCTTGGTGGTCCTGATCCAACCAACTATCGTCCAGATGATGATTCAGCAAAACTAAAGACTGCTGGTGATTCACTTAGTTCTGTTAAGAATATCGTAAATCGTGGTGCCAAGGCAGCAGATGCTATGCAGAAGCTTAGTGGTGCTGTTAAGGAAGAGGAAGAACTCGACGATGAGGATCTCATTGAAGAGGATGCTGAGGGTGAAGTAACCGAAGCTAAGGACGAAGAGGAAGAAAAGGGCGAGAAGAAGCACAAAGAAGGTAAAAAGGAAGAAGAGGACGAAGACGAAGAAGAAGAAACCAAGAAGGAAGAATTCTTCTACAGTGAGTCCGAAATTGATGAGGACGTAACTGCTCTTGTTGAGGGAGAAGATCTCTCAGAAGAGTTTAAAGAAAAAGCAAAAACTATTTTTGAAGCTGCTCTAAGATCAAAAGTAGAGCAGATCCGCGAATCTCTCGAAACCCAATACGAGCAAAGACTCGTAGAGGAAGTAGAGGAAATTAAATCAGAACTAGTTGATCGCGTAGATTCTTACCTTGAGTATGTTTCGGAAGAGTGGATCACTGAGAATCAACTCGCTGTTCAGTCTGGTCTCCAGTCAGAACTGACCGAATCATTCCTCAATGGTATGAAGAATCTTTTTGAAGAACATTATGTATCAATCCCTGAAGATAAATATGATGTGCTTGAGAGCATGGTAGAAAAACTTGATGAAATGGAAGAAAAACTCAACGAGCAAATTGAGAGAAACATTCATCTAAACAAGCGTCTCGCAGAGTCGGTTGCAGATGGAATCTTTGATGAGATTTCTGAGGGTCTAGCACTTTCTCAGAAGGATAAGCTCGCTTCACTTGCCGAAAGTGTTGAGTTTGAAAGTGAAGCACAATATCGTGAGAAACTAGAGACTTTAAGGGAAGCATATTTCCCATCAAGATCTGGTTCACCAACCGCTAAATCAGAATCACTCTCAGAAGGAGTAGACATTGCACATGAGTCTATCTCTGGTGCTATGGCTAATTATCTGAATACACTCTCAAGATTTAGCAAATAATTGAATTTAATATAATTCAAACAAAAACATCCACACAACAAAGGTAAACGCAAATGTTCCATTCAGAGCAATTGCAGGAAAAGTGGGCACCTCTCCTCGACTATCAGGGTCTTGATTCTATCAAAGATTCACATCGTAGAGCAGTAACCGCAGTCCTGCTAGAGAACCAAGAGAAGTTCCTCAGAGAGGAAAACTCTTTCGCAACTTCAGGTTCATTCCTGACCGAATCACCAACCAACAGCACTGCATCAGGTGCAACTGCTGGTTTCGGTGGTAGCGCACAAGGATTCAGCGCAGGTCCTACCGCTGGTTTCGATCCAGTTCTGATCTCACTGATCCGCCGCGCAATGCCTAACCTGGTCGCTTATGACCTCGCAGGCGTTCAACCAATGAACGGTCCTACTGGACTGATCTTCGCAATGCGTTCACGCTATGTTAATCAGAGCGGAACCGAAGCATTCTACAACGAAGTAGATACAGCATTCTCCGGTCAAGATACCGGATACAACAATACCGCTGGTTGGACCGATGGTACTGTTGGTATGGGTACTACTGCACAGGCAGGAACCAACCCATCAGTTCTCAACCCATCAGGTTCATCCGAGACCGCATATAATGTTGGTCAGGGAATGAGAACCGACTACGCTGAGTCACTTGGCGAAGGTGGTGAGAACTTCAACCAAATGGCATTCTCAATCGAGAAGGTCACCGTAACTGCAAAGTCACGCGCTCTGAAGGCTGAGTACTCACTAGAGCTTGCTCAGGACCTCAAGGCAATCCACGGTCTGAATGCTGAAGCGGAATTAGCAAACATTCTCTCAACCGAGATTCTTGCTGAAATCAACCGCGAAGTTATCAGAACCATCTACAAGACTGCTGAACAGGGTGCTGTACAAAACGTAGCAACTGCAGGCATCTTCGACCTTGACGTTGACTCCAACGGTCGTTGGTCAGTTGAGAAGTTCAAGGGTCTTCTGTTCCAGATTGAGCGTGATGCTAACGCAATCGCTCAGAGAACTCGTCGTGGAAAGGGCAACATCATCCTCTGCTCCGCAGACGTTGCTTCCGCTCTAACCATGGCTGGCGTTCTGGATTACACCCCAGCACTCAACGCTAACCTCAATGTTGATGATACTGGCAATACTTTTGCTGGTACTCTAATGGGCAAATTCCGCGTATATATTGACCCATATGCTGCTAACCTGACTTCAGGTAATGCAACTCCTGGCAACCAGTATTACGTTGTTGGTTATAAGGGTTCTTCACCTTATGACGCAGGTCTCTTCTATTGCCCATACGTTCCTCTCCAAATGGTTCGTGCCGTTGGCGAGAACACCTTCCAGCCCAAGATTGGCTTTAAGACTCGTTATGGTATGGTTGCAAACCCATTCGCTGAAGGTGCTACCCAAGGTCAGGGTACTCTCACCACCAACAGCAACCGCTACTACAGAAGAGTTGCTGTGAAAAATTTAATGTGAGTTTTTTCACACTTACTCAAGACCTCCTTTGGGGGGTCTTTTTTTATATATAAAAATGTAAGAACTAGTTGTGAACGATGCCTAGACCAATTACCAATACTAGCGGATTTTACGGAGAAGGGAAATCTAAAAGAAAAGCAGAAAATCATAGAATAAATGTTAGAAGACGTAGAGATGAAAGAAAGCAACACTTAGTTGATCACTTTGGTGGTAAATGCCACGATTGTGGAAATAGTTTTCCAGTGTGTTGTTACGACTTTCATCACATCGATCCATCCACAAAATCATTTGAGATTGCTCCAAGATTAGATGGAAATTTAGAAACCATTATGGAAGAAGCAAAAAAATGTGTAATGATATGTTCAAACTGCCACCGAATTAGACATTATAAAGAGATAAGATAAATAGTTCAAAAAATGCCAGTAAACACTAGTACAAAAAATATAAGTAGGAATCAAATAGAGAACAGAAATTATCTGTCCCCTGTAGGATTTAAGTTTACTTTGACGCGTTCACCCAAGGTTGCATTTTTTTCCAACAGAGCAAACATTCCAGGATTAACTCTAGGTGTTGCAAATCAACCAACTTACTTGAAAGATATTGATATTCCTGGCGATAAAATTGTATTTCAAGATTTCACTCTAACTTTTATGGTGGATGAAAATCTTGAGAATTATATGGAAATACAAAAGTGGATTCGTGGATTAGGATATCCAGAAAGTCTTGCTGAGATTTATGACTTTCAAAGATCAAATGATAATTTTGAGCAACCAATGAAATCTCAGTTGGGTTTATATTCCGATGGATCTCTGATTATTTTAACAAGTTCCCAGAATGCGAACTTTAAAATCAATTTCAAAGATATGTTCCCATACGATTTATCAGCACTTCAATTTGATGCCACAAATACGGACATTCAATATTTGACTGCTGATGTGTCTTTCAAGTATACTATTTACAATATAACTGATATGAATGATGAAAAATTATGAGTATTGATTTGGATTCAATACAGCGTTTGTGGGAATCAGATTCTAAAATTGATCCAGACAATTTACATACAGAATCTTTAAATATTCCGATCCTTCACGCAAAGTATTATAACATTTATAATAACATTCTTTTGCTAAGAAAGAAAGCAGATCAACAAAAAAGAAATATCCGCCACGAAAGATATGAGTATTATTCTGGAAAAGCAGATCCAGATGTCTATGTCGAAAATCCATTTCCCAAAAAAATTAGGGATAAAGACACTCTCCAAAAATATCTAGATGCTGATGATAGATTATCACAATCATCACTCAAGGTAGAATACTATGATGTAATTCTAAAATACCTTGAGGATATTTTAAAAATGATTCACAATAGAGGATATCAGATTAAGAATGCCATAGAATATATGAGATTCCAGTCTGGTTTAGGGTAACTAAATACTCATAGCAATTATTATTGTTTATGAGTGACGTAATTATTCATAAGAAGAATGAGGTTTACATCAAGTTAGAATGTGAACCTCATATTTTATATGAGCTCCAAGAATATTTTACATTTGAAGTTCCAGGGGCAAAGTTTATGCCTCAAATGAGAAATAAGCACTGGGATGGTTATATAAGATTACTATCAGTTCACACTGGGGAAATTTATGCAGGTTTACTCCCCAAGGTAATTGATAAATTAAATCTTCACGGATACACATATGAGTTTCGTGAAAACAAATATTACGGTCTTCCATTTGAGATTAATGAAGAGATTTCAATGGAAGGAACCAAAGATTATATGCATTCTATTTGTTCCCATTCTCCTAGGGATTATCAAATAGATGCAGTATGCGATGCTCTGCGGCATAACCGAAAATTATTGATATCACCCACAGCCTCAGGAAAATCCTTGATGATTTATTCCCTTGTAAGGTATTATATAGATAAAGGACAAAAAATTCTCTTAGTTGTTCCAACGACATCTCTTGTAGAGCAGATGTACAAGGATTTCCAAGATTATGGTTGGGATGCTGAGTCATATTGCCATCGCATTTATTCTGGTAGGGAAAAAACAAATGAACATCCAGTTACGATCACAACTTGGCAATCAATCTATAAACTGGAAAGACCATTCTTTGAAGATTATAATGTAATTATAGGAGATGAGGCACACTTGTTCAAAAGCAAGTCTTTGATCTCTATAATGTCCAAACTTCATCACGCAAAATATCGTTTTGGATTTACTGGAACTCTTGATGGAACTCAAACTCACAAATGGGTTCTTGAAGGATTATTTGGTCCATCATACAAAGTGACAAAAACTGCGGAACTAATGCGGCAGGGACATTTGTCAAAATTAGATATTCAATGTTTGGTTCTAAAACATAAACCAAGAAAGTTTGAAAATTATGAAGATGAAGTTCAGTTCATAATAAGTCACGAAAGAAGAAATAAATTTATATCAAACTTGGTACTGAACTTAAAAGGAAATACTTTGATCTTATATAGTCGGGTTTCTACACACGGAGAACCTTTGTATAATTTAATAAATAATCTTAGGCCAGACGATAGAAAAGTATTTTTTATTCATGGTGGAGTTGATGCCGAAGAAAGAGAACTTGTAAGAGAGATCACAGAAAAAGAAAACAACGCAATTATTGTTGCTTCATATGGAACTTTTAGTACTGGCATCAACATCAAAAATCTTCACAATGTAGTTTTTGCTTCACCAAGTAAATCAAGAGTTAGAAATCTTCAATCAATAGGAAGAGTTTTGAGAAAAGGAAAAGATAAAACAAAAGCAGTTCTTTACGATATTGCTGATGACTGCACACTCAACTCAAGAAAAAATTATACCTTGGGGCATTTTATAGAAAGAATTAAAATATATAACGAAGAAAAATTTAACTATGAAATATTAACCATCAATCTAAAGGAATAATGGAAGAAGACTTTTATGCAACTCTAAAATTTAAGAATGGTGAAGAAGTATTCGCTAAGATTTCTGCCTCCGAAGAGGCAGAAAAAACAATGCTTGTTGTTTTCAGTCCAATAGTAATAACAGAGTTTAAAAGTAAAACAGGTATTACTGGATATAAAATGGAACCTTGGTTAAAGACAACAACTGATGATATGTTCATTGTTAACATTGATGATGTATTAACAATATCGGAATCTTCAGATATTGAAATGATAATGCTACACCAATCATTTGTTAGACAAAGACCATCTAACAAGAACAGTAATAAATGTCCTATGGATCGTAAGATGGGATACATTGCTAATGTAAATGATGCTAAAGAGATACTAGAGAAGATCTTTAAGAATAGCTAGAGCCTCATCTTCAAACCCAACAAAGGTATTATACTGGTATTTGTGGGGGTAAGTCAAGTCTTGTATTAATTAAGTGAAAATGTTATAATATCTACATATAAATGAGAAAAATTAATGATTACTACTAACGTAATGACCAAAAGAAAAAGGTCCGAGCATTATGTAAATAACAAAGAATTTTTAATTGCTCTTATTGAATACAAGAAAAAGCTTGCAATAGCAAAGGAAAACGGAGATCCAAAACCACAAATACCCAGATATATTGGTGAGTGTTTTTTAAAGATTGCAAATCACCTTTCCTTCAAACCAAATTTTATCAACTACATGTTTAAGGATGATATGATTTGTGATGGTATTGAGAATTGTGTTCAATATATTCACAACTTTGATCCAGAAAAATCACAGAATCCTTTTGCCTATTTTACTCAGATTATTCACTACGCATTTTTGAGACGTATTCAAAAGGAAAAGAAGCAATTAGAAATCAAAAATAAAATTCTTGAAAGATCTGGATACAGTGAAGTTTTTGATGACGATGAGGTTGACGGAATGAACCATGGGGACTACAATAGAATCAAAGATCTAGTCCATTCCAAACTTCGTTATTGAATGAAAGTCGCAATTATTACAGACCAGCATTTTGGTGCGAGAAAAAATTCAAAACTCTTTCATGATTATTTTCTAAAGTTCTACAATGATGTATTTTTCCCAACGCTCGAAGAGTATGGGATTACTACAGTCGTAGATATGGGAGATACTTTTGATAGTCGTAAGGGAATTGATTTCTCTGCTCTATCTTGGGCTAAAGATAATTACTACGATCGCCTTCAAGAAATGGGCGTAAAAGTCCATACTATTGTAGGAAACCATACTGCTTATTATAAAAATACTAATAACGTAAACGCAGTAGATTTGCTTCTGCGCGAGTATGCTAATGTGACAGTATATTCGGAACCAACTGAAGTAATGTTGGATAAACTTCTAACACTTTTTATACCTTGGATTAATCAGGAAAATGAATCAAATACTCTTAAACTTATTGAAAAGACAACTTGCCCGTGCGCGATGGGGCACCTTGAACTCCAAGGATTTAGAGTTAATCGACAAATCGTCATGGAGAATGGTTTGGAAGGCAAGTTATTTGAGAAGTTCAAGCGTGTCTTCTCGGGACACTATCACACTAGATCGACTAACGGAACAGTCTTTTATCTAGGAAATCCTTATGAGATTTACTGGACGGATGTAAATGATACTCGCGGATTTACAATCTTCGATACTGAAACATTAGAACATACTCCAGTTGATAATCCTTATAAAATGTTTCATAACATTTATTATGAGGATACAAACTATCAAACATTTGATACTCGCGAATATGAAAACAAGATCGTAAAAGTTATTGTTCGTAAAAAATCAGACACTAAAAAGTTTGAAAAGTTTATTGATAAGTTGTATGCTTCAAATGTCTTTGAGTTAAAAATAGTAGAGAATTTTCAAATTGAATCTCCGGTTGAATTTGAAGCATATGAGTCCGAAGATACTCTTTCTATCTTGAATAGATATATTGAGGAAACGGAAATCAATCTTGATAAATCTTTCGTTAAAAAAATGATGTCAGAAATATATCAAGAGGCTTGTGAGTTGGTATAAATGTACATATTAACAATATACGGTAGAGAAAAGGAAGGTGCATACGCAGTTGTCAATTCCGATGGAGATCAAATCCTTTATATTTTTGAAGAAGAGGATGATGCCGTTAGATTTGCTATGATGCTTGAGGAAGATGACTATCCCGAAATGCATGTGATGGAAGTTGAGAAGGAAGATATAATAACTGCCTGTGAAATGCATGATTACCAATATGCTATTATTACCCCAAATGACATTGTAATTCCACCTGAACAAAATGATTTTATTTGAAAGTATTCGTTGGAAAAATTTTCTATCAACAGGAAACAACTGGACAGAAGTTAATTTTACCCAAAATAAAACCACACTCATTATTGGAACAAATGGTGCTGGGAAGAGTACGGTTTTGGATGCCTTAACTTTTTCTTTGTTTGGGAAACCATTTCGTAAAATCAATAAACCTCAACTTGTCAATTCTGTAAATGAAAAGGATTGTGTTGTTGAGGTTAATTTTTCTATTGGTAAAACCAATTGGAAAGTAAAAAGGGGAATTAAACCAGCAATATTTGAAATTGAGCGAGATGGCAAAGTACTTGATCAGTCATCAGCATCTCTAGACCAACAGAAATGGTTGGAACAAAATGTTCTTAAAATGAACTATAAGTCTTTCACCCAAATTGTGATTTTGGGTTCTAGCACATTTGTCCCTTTTATGCAACTTTCTGCATCAAATCGTAGGGAAGTTATTGAAGATCTTTTGGATATTAAGATCTTCTCTTCAATGAATACGATCATTAAAGAAAAGATTCGCCAGTCCAGAGAAGATATAAAAATTTTGGAACTTAAAAAAGAATCTTTGCTTGATAAAGTTAAGATGCAGGAAAGTTTTATTGAAGAACTTGAGAATCGTGGTAAAGAAAATATAGAGAACAATAAACGGAAAGTTTCTGATTTAAGTGGAGAAATAGAACAGCATTTGAGTGAAAACACTTCACTAGAAGAACCTCTTTATGGGTATATTAGAGAGCAAGATAAGTTAGTTGGATATGCTGATAAACTTCGTAAGTTGGGAAACCTGAAGGGTAAAATTTCACAAAAAGTATCTACCATCACTAAAGAACATAAATTCTTTACTGAAAATACGGTTTGCCCAACTTGTACACAGTCTATTGATGAAGAGTTCAGAATAAATAAAATTAACGACGCTCAAAATAAAGCAAAGGAGTTGCAATCTGGTTATAAAGAACTGGAAGAGGCAATTAAAGAGGAAGAAGAGCGAGAGCGTCAATTCACCGCTCTATCGAAGGAGATCTCTAAATTAACGAATGGCATTTCTCAAAACAATATTAAGATTAATGGATTACGGAGACAAATCGGAAATCTTGAAAAAGAAATTCAAGTTCTTACCGAGAACCTTGCAAACAGAAATTCTGAACATGAGAAGCTAGAATCCTTCAAAGAAAACTTAAAAACTACATACGACGAACTCTCTTCTAAAAAAGACACAATCAACTATTACGATTTTTCGTATAGTTTGCTCAAAGACGGTGGAGTAAAAACTCAGATCATTAAGAAGTATTTGCCACTCATCAATCAGCAGGTTAATCGTTATCTGCAGATGATGGACTTCTACATTAACTTTACACTTGATGAGGAGTTTAACGAAACCGTCCAGTCACCTATTCACGAAGATTTCTCCTATGCCTCCTTTAGTGAAGGAGAAAAGATGAGAATCGACCTAGCACTTCTTTTCACCTGGCGAGAAGTGGCAAGAATGAAGAACTCAGTCAATACAAATCTTCTGATTATGGATGAGGTGTTTGATAGTTCACTTGATGGGTTTGGAACCGAAGAGTTCCTTAAAATTATCCGATATGTGATTAAAGATGCTAATATCTTTGTTATCTCCCATAAGACTGGATTAGAAGACAGATTCGAAAGCGTCATCCGATTCGAGAAAGTCAAAGGTTTTTCGCATATGGTGGATTGATGTTTTTATAAATATCTAGAAAGACTTATAAAGATGAGATATCAAGAAATCGTAGGTATTCACGAAGCTTATTCTTCCATTTATTCTCAACCAGTAGAACTTTCTGAAGAGGTAGAAATTGCCGCGCAGTATTTCTACGAAATGGGTTTGAACGAGGAAGGAGTAGATATTCTGATTGAAGATCTTGGTGTTGATGAGTTTGCTGAGTTTGTTTATGATATTGCCGAAGATTATGTTTTGACTGAGGCAAGAGCAGGTGGGGTAAAAATTGAACCAAAGACCTCAAAGGGAAAGGCAATTGAAGGTAAACCATCTGCCCAATCACTAAAAGCACTTCGCAAGAAAAAGGCAGCAAGAGCGGAGGCAGAAAAATCTGCTTCCGAAGCAAAACCATCTGGTCTGAAATCATCTCTTCGTAGGCAATCTGCGGTTGTAAATGCTGCCAAGAAACAACCCAAGAAACCAGGACTACTTGATCGTGTCGCTGGTGCGGTCAATAGAGGAATTGAGAGACATAATAAAGCAATGGGTGAATTAAAGAAAATGAAATCTGCTACTGATGTGACTGTTGGTAAAGTTAAAAAGGCTGCTGGTGAGTTTAAAAAAGGATTAACTGAGGGAACCGATCTTTTTGATTACTTCATTGAATATTTGATTTCCGAAGGGTATGCTGATACTAATGAGGCAGCTCTTGCTATTATGGTAAATATGAGCGAAGAGTGGAGAGAAGAAATTATTGAAAGTAGAGTTAGTGAACTTGGTGATAGATTAAAAGATCTTCAGCAACGTAGCGCAACAACTGATGTGAAGGCACAAAGAACTGCTAAACTTGCTAGAGATCGTTTTAATGATCTATCCGATAAGGAAAAGGAATTTAGAAAAGGCGTAGAAGATTTTGCTAGAGCCACAAAGGACTGATAATACCACTTTTCAAACTGTCCACTGGGAGGTCTTAGGACCTCCTTTTTTTGTATAATGATCCCATAACGCATCAGACCTATGTCCATCCGCCACGAGATTAAATCCCAACTTGCTAAACTGCTTGCTACTGAGGATTTGGTGGTTGAGCACAAGAAGGTTTCTACTGCTTGCTTCAATGTCCATACTCGGGTTCTGACTCTTCCTCTATGGGAGAAAGCAAGCAACCTTGTATATGACCTCCTAGTGGGCCATGAAGTTGGACACGCACTATTCACCCCCGATGAGGATTGGACTGAACAAGTAAAAGTTCCTCCTCAGTTTGTGAATGTGGTTGAGGATGCCCGCATTGAGAAATTGATGAAGCGCAAGTATGCTGGACTTGCTAAGACGTTCTTCAATGGTTATAAGGAGTTGAACGAAGAAGACTTCTTTCAGATTGCTGAGGATGATATTTCCACCTTCAATCTTGCTGACCGTGCTAATCTTTACTTTAAGATTGGCAATTTTATCTATTTGGACTTCAAACCAGAGGAGCAAGAAATTGTTAATCTGATTGGTGCATGTGAAAGTTTTGCGGACGCACTGATCGCAGCGGAAGAACTCTACAAATACTGTAAGAAAGAAAAGGAGCAACAACAGAAGGTTGCTGATTTTGATTCTCACGAGACTCAAGGTAATTCACAGTCTCCAGCAAGTGATTTTGTGGAGAGTAATGACTCCTCTTCTGAGCAAGAGGGTGAGAGTGATAACTCTTCCGATATTGATACTTCCGAATCCTATGGTGGGACCGCTCAGGGTGAAGAAACGCAAGTAAAATCTGGTGGAGAAAAAGAAGATCCTGAAGTTCGCACAGCAGATTCTCTGGAAGATAAAATCCAAAACCTTGTAAACAATGATGGTTATGAGAGTGTTTATGTTGAGATTCCTCAAGTAAATCTTGATACAATCATTGCTAAGAACTCTGAAGTTCACAAAGAGATCAATGATTCTTTTGCTCACCAACAAAAACTTCATAATGGGCACGCAGAGGAAAAAGGATATACTCTAGTAAATCTTTACAAAGATTCTGATCTTGAGTTTAAGAAGTTTAAGTCTTCTGCTCAGAAAGAAGTCAATTATCTTGTGAAAGAGTTTGAATGTCGTAAGGCAGCAGATCAGTATGCCCGCGCATCTATTGCTCGCACTGGTGTTCTTGATACAACTCGCCTTCATACCTACAAATACAACGAAGACCTGTTCAAGAAAGTTTCCGTAATTCCTGATGGCAAGAATCACGGTCTGGTTTTTGTTCTGGACTGGAGTGGTTCTATGTCGGATGTAATGATTGATACTTGTAAGCAACTCTTCAACCTTGTTTGGTTCTGTAAGAAAGTTTCTATTCCTTTTGAGGTTTATGCCTTCACTAATGAATGGCGTCGTGGTGAATGGGATTATGAAAAGGAGCGTTATCTTGCTGCTGATCGTGAACCACACTATCAAAAGAAAGATGGTCTCCTAGTTGTTGATGAAACTTTCTCAATGATGAATGTTCTTACTAGTAAAGTTTCTGGTAAAGAACTGGAGAATCAAATGCTGAATATCTGGCGTCTTGCTTATTGTTTCGGTCGTGGTTATAGTTGTTCTTATACTTACTCAAATCGTATGAGTTTGTCTGGAACTCCTTTGAATGAGGCATTGATCGCACTTCATCAGATTCTTCCTAAGTTCCAGAAAGAGAATAAACTGCAGAAGGTTCAATGCATTGTTCTAACTGATGGTGAAGCAAGTCAACTTGTTCGCCACAAGGAAGTGCAACGTAAGTGGGACAAAGAACCTTATATTGGAACTGGTTACATTCAACCGATGGACACATTTCTCCGTGATCGTAAACTTGGGGCTACATACAGGATTAAGTATGCACATCATGAGTTTACCGATGTTCTCCTCAAGAATTTGAAGGATAAGTTTTCTTCAACGAACTTTATTGGTATTCGTGTTCTTGAGGGTCGTAATATAAGTCATTTTATTCAAATGTATCATTCTCACAATGATAAGCAGTATGAAAAAATCCAAAGCGACTGGAAGAAAATCAGGAGTTTTACTATTACCAATTCGGGTTATGATGCATACTTTGGTTTGTCTGCTACAGCACTTGCTCAGGAGACAGAGTTTGAGGTTGGTGAGGATGCGACTAAATCTCAAATCAAATCTGCTTTTGTCAAATCTTTGAAGACTAAAAAACTTAATAAAAAAGTTCTTGGTGAGTTCATTTCTTTGGTGGTCTAAATACTTAAAAAAGTATATGAGAACTTTTAAAGAATTTACTCAAATAGTAGAAAAACTTGACAGCAAGTCTGCAAAAGATCCTGGATACTCTTTGAAGGATTGGTTTAAGGGTGGTGGATGGGTCCAGGCTGGTGGTAAGTATGATGGGAAACCTTGTGCTAAACAACCTGGACAAACTACTAAACCTTATTGTAGAGATGCAGACGATCGTGCTGCTATGGATAAGGAAGAAAGAAATAAAAGAGCTGCTAAGAAGCGTAAGGAAGATCCAAATCCAAATAGATCTGGATCCGCAAAAATAGTGACTCAGGAAGAGGCGGGTGAAAAGGATGCCTGCTATAAGAAAGTAAAATCTAGGTATAGTGTTTGGCCAAGCGCATATGCTTCTGGGGCACTTGTTAAGTGCCGTAAAGTTGGTGCATCAAACTGGGGCAATAAATCTAAAAATAAAAAGTAAATTATGAAAACTAAATTTCCACTTGAACACGTAGTAAAATACGATACTAAAGAAGTGTGGATTAAATGTGATAGCAGCATTACTGCTATGGGTATTCCAGCACTTGTAAATAAATACTATCCAGGATACATTGGTCGCATTGCGAGTGAGGATTATCTTGATGGGATGAGGAACCAGTTGGCAAACTGACCACTGCCCTCTCTCGCCAGATCCTTTTTACCCTATAATAACAGGGTTGAAACAAAGCAAATCAATGGCACTCTCTTCCGATTACATCCGCACTTCTCTTCAGAACCTGTATGGTAACACCGTTACTGGTGCTGATATTCGTGCCTGGTGTAGTATGAATGATGCTAATTATCAAACTGTAAGTAAGAAACTTGATCAATATAAAATTTCCCGTGGTAAATGGAATCTTGAAGTGACTCAACAAAAAGTAGAAGAAATCGAACGTACTTTCCAAGCACCTTCTGTAGTCCCTCCTATCGAACAAAATCTCATTCCAGAAAAAGATGATACCTTCGTCCGCTTTGGTAACTTTGCTGATATTAAAAAAATTATTCAGTCCCGTCTTTTTTATCCAACGTTCATTACGGGTCTTTCGGGTAATGGTAAAACGTTCTCTGTTGAGCAAGCGTGTGCTCAACTTAAGCGTGAACTAATTCGTGTAAACATTACTATTGAAACTGATGAAGACGACCTTATCGGGGGTTTCCGCCTTGTTGACGGGAATACTGCTTGGCACAACGGTCCCGTCATTGAGGCACTGGAGCGAGGAGCAATCCTGCTTCTTGATGAAATCGACCTCGCTAGCAACAAAATTCTGTGCCTCCAATCCATCCTTGAAGGAAAGGGTGTCTTCCTGAAAAAGATTGGACGTTGGGTGAAACCTGCCGATGGTTTTAATGTTATTGCCACAGCAAACACGAAAGGTAAGGGTAGCGATGACGGTCGTTTCATTGGCACCAATGTACTCAATGAGGCATTCCTTGAGCGTTTCCCTGTGACCTTTGAGCAAACCTATCCTGCTCCTGCTACTGAACAGAAGATTCTGGAAGGCGTTGCTCTGGACCTGCAGGTAGAAGACCGCGACTTCTGCAAGCGCCTTGTAGACTGGGCAGACATTATCCGTAAGACCTTCTACGATGGTGGTATTGAGGAAATCATCAGCACCCGCCGTTTGGTTCATATCGTTCGTGCTTATAGCATCTTTGGTAACAAAGCAAAGGCAATTGATGTTTGCACTGCTAGGTTTGATGATGAAACCAAAACTGCCTTTATTGAACTTTACGATAAAGTAGATGCTGATTTCCAGATGCCTGTTGACCAGGAAACCCAATCCTGATATAATTGGGGAAGGTAAATGTGCCTTCCCTCCTTTTTATGATTGAATCAACTTTTACTATTAATATGACAGACAACAAAACTCATTTTTGGAAATACAACGAAGATAAGATTCTAAAAGATGTTGAAGATTATGTGACTGGAACTTATGGAAGTCACTATTGTGGACATAATCAAGAATACAGCGACATCCAAACAATTGATTTGATGGCAGCAAAGGACCTCGCTCCTGGTTTCTGTCAGGCAAATATCCTAAAGTATGGAAGTCGCTATGGCGATAAGGATGGACGCAATAAGCGTGATTTGCTCAAAGTAATTCACTATGCTATGCTTCTGCTTCACTTTGATGGGCATTATACTCGTCAAGACAATGGACTTACTGAATTCTCCCGCTGATTATTATGAAAATCTCTGACAAAACTCTGACTCTGCTGAAGAATTTTTCTTCTATCAATCAATCTATCCTGTTCAAGGAAGGAAGTAATCTTCGCACAATTTCAGTGATGAAGAATATCCTCGCAGAAGCAACTATTGAAGAAGAACTACCCAAGGATTTTGGCATCTATGATCTGAACCAGTTCCTGAATGGACTCAATCTACATCAGAATGCGGAACTAGATTTTCAGAATGATGGATATGTTGTCATTAAGGAAGGCAAGTCTCGCTCTAAGTATTTCTTTGCTGATCCTAATGTAATCATTACTCCCCCAGATAAATCAATTTCCCTTCCTTCTGAAGATGTTTGTTTCATTCTTGATACCAAAGAACTTGATAAGTTGCTTAAGGCTGCTGCTGTTTATCAACTCCCTGACCTGTCTGTCGTTGGTGAGGCAGGCGTTGTTAAACTAGTGGTCCGCGATAAGAAGAATGATACTTCCAATGATTTCTCTGTGATTGTTGGTGAGACCGAAGAGGTATTTACATTCAACTTCAAGGTTGAGAACATCAAGATCATCCCTGGAAATTATGAGGTTGTAATCTCAAGTAAACTTTTGTCACGGTTCAAGAATACTGGATTCAATGTGACCTATTATATTGCTCTGGAGCCTGATTCTACTTTTGGTTGATGAACATCTTTGTCACTTCTCCGTTTCCCGCCGAATCGGCTATTTGCCTTCCCGACAAACACATCGTTAAGATGCCCTTAGAGTGCTGCCAAATGCTCTCTATCGTGGCATCAGAGAAGTGGGGACACGGTTACGGCACTCTCCCTAAGGCAGATGGAACCCCCTACAAGACCGAGAAAGGATCATTCCGCAATCATCCCTGCACCAAGTGGGCACTGGAGAGTATCCATAATGCCTACTGGTTAATCAAGTGGGGATTGAACTTGTCCGATGAGTACTGCCTGCGGTATAATAAAACTCACTCCTGCTACAAGACTCTTGTGGATGCATACTATTTGTTTCCCAAGGGCAAGATTACAGAAGTGACACCATTTGCTCGTGCTATGCCTGAGGAATGGAAGTTTGACGACACTATTGATACATTTGAAGCATACAAGAAATATATCGCATCCAAACCTTGGGTTGCTGATAATTACCTTCGTATGCCGCAAAGAAAACCTAATTGGATTTGATTATGACAAGTGAATTTCTTTTCGTGGAACGATATCGTCCTCAAGTGATTGAGGATTGTATTCTTCCTGATGAAACTAAAAAAACGTTTAAGGAGTTTGTAGCAAAAGGTGAGATTCCTAATCTCCTTCTTGCTGGACCTCCTGGTATTGGTAAAACTACCATCGCAAAAGCATTATGTAATGAATTGGGGGCAGATTATTATGTCATCAATGGATCCGACGAAGGGCGTTTCCTGGATACTGTACGAAACCAAGCAAAGAACTTCGCTTCGACCGTCTCACTTACGGGATCTTCTAAACACAAAGTCATCATCATCGATGAGGCGGATAACACAGGCAACGACGTACAACTCCTACTACGGGCGAATATTGAGGCATTTTATAACAACTGCCGATTCATCTTCACCTGTAACTACAAGAACAAGATTATTGAACCTCTTCACTCCCGATGTGCCGTCATTGACTTCACAATCAAAGGGAAGCAAAGAGTTCAACTTGCAGGTAGTTTCTTCCAACGACTTCAATCAATCTTGGATGCGGAAAAGATTGAGTATGATGAAAAGGTCGTTGCGGAACTGGTATCAAAACACTTTCCCGACTTCCGCAGGGTACTCAACGAGTGCCAAAGATATTCTACGGGGGGTAAAATTGACTCAGGAATTCTCGCATCGTTCTCGGACATTTCGGTAAATGAACTCGTCAAACACCTTAAGGAGAAGAACTTCACGGAAGTACGAAAGTGGGTGGTCTCCAACTTGGACAACGATTCTACTGTCATTCTTCGCAGGGTTTATGACACCCTTTATGATGCTCTTGTCTCCGGTTCTATCCCTGCTGCCGTTCTTATTATTGCTAAGTATCAATACCAAATTGCGTTCGTTGCTGATCAAGAAATTAACCTCTTAGCAGCACTAACCGAAATTATGTGTGAATGTGAATTTAAATAAAGGAGAAAAAAATGAATGTAAGACTAATTCGTATGTGGTCTGGCGAAGATGTAATAGCAGACTTGGTTGAAGAGGATGACTCAATTGTCATTTCTAATCCAATCGTTGCCATTCCTTCTGGTAATGGTCAACTAGGATTCGCTCCATGGTCTCCACTCTTAAAGGGTAAGGATGAAAAAATTAAAGTTTCTAAGAGTTATGTAGTGTATGTTGCCGATACACAAGAACAGATTGTTGATCAATATGAGCAAATGTTCTCGGCAATTGCTAAACCTCCAAGTAAGAAACTTATCCTTTGATTTTGATTGAGGTAATATTATGAAATCTTTGAAAACCCCTCTTCGTTATCCTGGCGGCAAGTCTCGTGCTTGCGTCAAGATGGATCCATACTTCCCCGATCTTCGCAACTACGATGAGTTTCGTGAACCATTCCTTGGCGGTGGGTCTGTTGCCATTCATATCACTAAGAAGCATCCATATCTTAAAATTTGGGTGAATGATCTTTACGAACCACTTGTAAACTTCTGGCAACAACTCCAGATGTTTGGTGGGGATATGAAAAATATTCTTTCAGATCTTAAATCCGAGTATAATACTCCAGATAAAGCAAGAGTTCTTTTTACTGATGCCAAGATTTCTGTTAATGACCTTCATCAAACAAATCTTGATCGTGCGGTTGCTTTTTACATCGTAAATAAATGTTCTTTCAGTGGTCTTACTGAAAGTTCTTCTTTTTCTCAACAAGCATCTAATTCAAACTTCTCGATGAGAGGAATTGAAAAGTTGCCCGAGTATTCTAAACTTATTGAGCACTGGCGTATAACTAACTACTCCTACGATTATCTATTGGATGGGGACACCACTGCTTTTGTGTATCTCGATCCTCCTTATGACATTAAGGATAATCTCTATGGGAACAAGGGATCAATGCATAAAGGATTTGATCACGATAAGTTTGCTACTGATTGCGATTCTAATAATATGGATCAATTGGTAAGTTATAATTCCGATCAACTGGTAAAAGATCGCTTTAAGAACTGGAACGCTGCCGAGTTTGATCTCACTTATACAATGCGTTCGGTTGGAGAATATATGCGAGAGCAAAAACAACGTAAAGAATTGCTGTTATTTAATTATGAAATGCGAAGTGACATTGTATAAAGCGGGAACCACCTTTAAGGAAGTGGTAATTGCTAATGATTATAAAGATGCTCGCGAGGTTGCTCTTGCCAGGAATCCTGGAGCAAAGATAGTTGGCGTTACCGCAGTATTCAAATGAAATATGAACTGAAGGATTGGTTGAATTCTATCAACTTCACGAAGGAAGATTTGGTAGAAGAAAATCCAGATATGAAAAAAGAATATCCGTCTTACATCATTAATAAATGTTTATCGGGACACGTTGATTGTATTCTTTTCGCAAATGAAATGAATATGAACCATCATTTAGACAAAGATCTCCAATATTCTTTTTATCTAAATAGTCTGAGGAAAAGGAAAAGATTTTCTCCTTGGCTCCGAAAAGATAAAGTCAAAGATCTAGAATGCGTCAAACAATACTATGGTTATAGTAATGAAAAAGCATCTCAGGCTTTGAAGATTTTAAATAAATCACAACTTGACTTTATAAAACAACGACTTGAAACTGGCGGAACAAAATGACTAACCAAACAATTGAACCTCAAGTAAATTGGTCTCCCGATATGATGGTGGAGGTAATTCTTAATGAACCTGATGATTTTCTGAAAGTTCGTGAAACTTTGACACGTATTGGAGTTGCATCAAGAAAGGAGAAAAAACTCTATCAGAGTTGCCATATTCTTCATAAGCAAGGTAGGTATTACATTACCCACTTTAAAGAACTGTTTGCCTTAGACGGTAAGCACGCAAATCTTACAGTTAATGATGTTCAGCGCCGTAATAGAATTGCCCGTCTTCTATCAGATTGGGGTCTAATTACTGTTGTTAATGCTGATTCTATTTCTGACATTGCTCCTTTGAATCAAATTAAAGTTCTTTCCTATAAGGATAAGGGTGATTGGGAACTAGAGCAGAAGTATAATATTGGTAAGAAAGGAAAAGGTGTAGAAACCGAATAAATAAGACTGAGACTCTTTTCGTGCGGTCTCTACAAAAGTCGGAACACCCCAAAAAGAGGTTCGGTTTTTACCGTTCCTCTTTTTTTCGTTTCTTTTATAATTAATAATGGATGCCTTCGGGATCCACAAAACACAAACTCGCTTTTAAAGGAGCTACCATAATGACTAGTATCACCGGGTATACTGCTGCGGATCTTCCTGCCTTGATGGATAGGATTAATCGTCACAGCATTGGGATGGATGAATATTTTCATCGTTTATTTTCTCTTCATGAAACTACCGTAAATTATCCACCATATAATCTAGTGCAAGTTAGCAATGTAGAATCAAGACTTGAATTGGCACTTGCCGGATTCAAAAAGAAAGAAGTCTATGTTTATACGCAGGATGGAAAACTTTTCGTTGAGGGGCAAAGAGAGGATAAAGAGACTGATACCAACTACGTCCATAAGGGACTGGCTCAACGATCTTTCAAGAGATCGTGGACAATGGCAGACGACACAGAAGTTGAAGATGTATCCTTTGAAGACGGACTCCTCTCTATCAACATAAGAAAAATTGTACCAGATCATCACAAGAGGAAGGACTATCTCTAAATAAAAGAAAAAAACTATGAAATCTTTCACCGATTTTATTACTGAAGCACAATTAATTGCTTATAAGATGGCAGTGCCTCATTCCACTCAAGCACCAAAATTGAAAATTCCTAAGGGCAAAGCACTTCCAAAAAGGTCTGGTTCCAGTGCCCGAGGGGGGCATGGTGGTGGTCATGGCGGGGGGCATGGCGGTCATGGCGGCGGTCACGGTTCTGGTAATGGTGCCGGCGCTGGTGGCGGTGCTGGTGGTAATGGTGGCGCCGGTGGAGGAGGTAACGGGGGTGGAGGAAACGGTGGCGGCGGTAATGGGGACTAAATACTTTTGAATATCGTCGGCGCGAGGGGACCCTGGCAAAATCCAGGTTGACTCCCCTCATTTTTTTTGCTAGAATATCTTTAAAGATCATGGAGTGATTTATGACCGTTAAGATCGCATTGTTAAAATCCGGAGAGCAAATAATTGCAGATATTAAAGAAATGATATCTGGTTCTGAAGAGGAGGAATCTGCGAATACTAGAGTTGTTGGGTATCTTTTTGAATTTCCATATGCTGTTCATTTGAGAAATCCTGAGCTTATAATTGATAAAGATGCTCCAATTCAACTTGAGATTTCAATGTTTAATTGGCTTCCAATGAGTAAGGATCATGTTATTCCTGTTCCACCAAGTTGGGTTGTCACGATATATGAACCAACTAAAAAGGTGAAAGATATGTATTCGAGTGTACTTGAAAAACTTAAGAAGAATAAAGAAAATCTGAACAAAACTGGAGATCAAAATGATAAAACTAATAGTGTTGATGAACAAGCAGATTCTGATAAGCAAGATTGAAGAATCTCCTTCTGAACTCGGAGAACCTGATTGTAAATTGACTGATCCTTATATTGTTAAGGATAATCCAATTCTGGAACAAGAAAAGTTCTTAGAACCATTTTTGTCTGGATATACTAGACAAAAGACTTTTATGATTAGTTCTGATAAGATTCTTACCTTAACTGAACCAACCCCAACGCTTCTTGAAAAATACGAGGACCTTATTAAAGAATGAGTTTGCGATTCTATACTAATGTACAAATGATCGGGAATCAATTTCTCGTTCGTGGATATGAAAATGGCAAGCACGTAATGTTTAAGGAGGAATATTCTCCAACATTATTCGTGCCTTCAAAAAAAGAAACAAAATACAAATCTCTTGATGGCGAATCTCTGGAACCAATTAAACCAGGATTAGTTAGAGATTGTCGCGAATTCTATAAAAAATATGAGAATGTGGATGGATTCAAAATCCACGGAAATGATAGATATGTTTTTCAATATATCTCTGACAAATATCCTGGAGATGAAATCAAGTTTGACATTAATAAAATCAGACTAGCAGTTCTTGATATTGAGGTTGCGTCCGAAAATGGATTTCCTGATCCTAAGACTTGTGATCAGGAAATCCTTTTGATTACACTGATGGATTATGCCACAAAGCAAATTACCACTTGGGGTAATGGTCCATTCAATAATAAGAGAAAGGATGTTAATTATATTCAGTGTAATTCTGAACACGATCTTCTTTCTCGCTTTATGCATTATTGGGATCATCCAGATCACCTTCCCGAAATTGTGACTGGATGGAACATTCAGTTTTACGATATTCCATATATTTGTGGGCGCCTAGCGAAGGTTTTGGGTGAGAAGAGAATGAAGAGTTTCTCACCTTGGGGTCTTGTAACTCAAAACGAAGTATTTGCTAATAATCGCCAACAGATTTGTATGGATGTTGGTGGAATTTCTCAGTTGGATTATTTGGATCTCTATAAGAAGTTCACTTACAAAGCACAGGAATCCTATCGTCTGGATTACATTGCCGAAGTAGAACTTGGGCAAAAGAAACTTGACCACTCTGAGTTTGATACCTTCAAAGACTTCTATACTAAAGGTTGGCAAAAGTTTGTAGAGTATAACATCGTTGACGTAGAACTTGTTGACCGAATGGAAGACAAGATGAAACTCATTGAACTTGCTCTGACAATGGCATATGACGCCAAGGTAAATTATTCTGATGTATTCTCTCAGGTTAGAATGTGGGATACTATTATCTACAACTATCTTAAAAAAAGAAACATTGTTATTCCACCCAAAGAGCATTCTGCCAAAGACGAAAAGTATGCTGGTGCTTATGTAAAAGAACCAATTCCTGGCGTGTATGATTGGGTTGTGAGTTTTGACTTGAACTCACTATATCCACACCTGATTATGCAATATAACATTAGTCCAGAAACTCTTATGGATGAAAGGCATCCTACAGTAAATGTGGACAAAATCCTGAATGAGGAAATGAACTTTGAGTTGCATAAGGATTATGCAATCTGTGCTAATGGTGCGATGTACCGTAAAGATGTTCGTGGATTTCTTCCAGAACTGATGGAAAAGATTTACAATGAACGTGTGATCTTTAAGAAGAAGATGCTTGCTGCCGAGCAGGAATATGAAAAGAAGAAGACTAAGGAACTGGAGAAGGAAATTGCCCGATGTAACAATATCCAGATGGCACGTAAGATTCAACTTAACTCAGCTTATGGTGCTATTGGCAATCAGTATTTTCGTTATTTTAAACTAGCAAATGCTGAGGCAATTACTCTTTCGGGTCAAGTTTCTATTCAATGGATTATGAATTCTATGAATTCTTATCTAAACAAGATTCTCAAAACAGAGGACGTTGATTATGTTATTGCTTCTGATACTGATTCTCTCTACGTTAATATGGGTCCTTTGGTGGAAACTGTATTCAAAGGAAGAGAAAAAACTACTGAAGGCATTGTTTCGTTCCTTGATAAGGTCTGTCAAATGGAACTTGAAAAATATATTGAAAGTTCTTATGAAAAATTGGCGGAGTATGTGAACGCTTACGATCAAAAGATGTTTATGAAGCGCGAGTGTATTGCTGAGCGTGGTATTTGGACCGCAAAGAAGCGATATATTCTTAGTGTGTGGGATAGTGAAGGTGTTCGCTATGAAGAACCTAAACTCAAGATCAAGGGTATTGAGGCAATCAAATCATCCACTCCAGCACCTTGCCGTAAAATGTTCAAGGACATCTTCAAAATTATGATGAGTGGAACTGAGGATGATGTGATTGATTACATTGATAAGTGTCGCCGCGAATTCAGGACACTTCCGCCAGAATCTATTTCTTTCCCAAGGTCAGTTTCTAATGTTCAAAAGTATCACTCTTCCGCTGAGATTTATGCTAAAGGGACGCCCATTCAAGTTCGTGGAGCACTGTTGTTCAACTATTATATTAAGAAGGCAAACCTAACAAATAAATATTCACTTATTCAAAATGGTGAAAAAATTAAATTTTGCTATTTGAAAAAACCAAACCCAATACACGAAAACATTATTTCTTTCATTCAAGATTTTCCTAGGGAACTTGGAATTGACAGATTCATTGACTATGAACTACAATTTGAGAAAGCATTCCTAGAACCACTTAGGATTATTCTTAATGCTATTGGATGGAACGTAGAAAAAACTGCAAATCTTGAATCATTTTTCGCATGATGATAATGAAAAAACTTATTAGAACTTTTAATAGACTGACTGCCTGGATGCGCAAAGATACTGACGTGATGGTCAGGAATAGTGATGGATGGGGAGATGATGTTTTCTATCAAATCAAGATGGCAACACCTTCTCCGGAAACAAAGACAATTGTTTATATGGATAAGAATACTAATGTAATGACACCATATCCAGAAGTTTCTGGATCTACAACTATTGGTGGGATTAGTATGGATATCGTATCTGACATCGTTGATGGTATCAGTAATTGGGTAAATGATATGGATACTTATGTTCGTATTCAAAGAGTTACTGATAAAGGTGATGCAATCGGTAAAGCACTTCTTATTTGTGTAACTAACCCAACTGCGGGATGTCCTTGGTTTTCTATTCAGAGGAGTGATGATGATTATTATCAGGAATATTCACTTTATGAAAATCAAGGTGTAGGTGTGTTGGATGCTTTTGATGATGGAACATCCCTCAATATTACTCGACAGGGTGATACTGATGTAAAAAACTGGAAAATTGATATTGGTTGATAATATGGACTTTCTTAAAGATATTGTAAAAGAGATTGGTGGTGAGTATACACAACTTGCTGCAGACATTGATGAAACTGAAAAATATGTTGACACGGGTTCGTACATTTTTAATGCACTGGTTTCAGGTAGCATATTTGGCGGTGTATCTGGCAACAAGATTACTGCTATTGCTGGAGAGTCTAGTACTGGAAAAACTTTCTTCAGCCTCGCCGTTGTTAAGAATTTTCTTGATTCTAATCCCGATGGTTATTGTCTCTACTTTGATACTGAAGCCGCTATTACCAAATCACTCGTGGAGTCACGCGGCATCGACACATCTCGTCTTGTCGTGGTTAATGTTGTCACCATAGAAGAGTTTCGTGGAAAGGCGCTTAAGGCAGTTGATATTTACCTTAAGAAACCCTTAGAAGAACGCAAACCTTGTATGTTTGTACTAGACTCTTTGGGAATGCTTTCTACTGAGAAAGAAATTACTGACGCACTTAATGATAAGCAAGTTCGTGATATGACTAAATCACAACTTGTGAAAGGTGCCTTCCGAATGCTAACACTCAAACTAGGTCAAGCAAATGTTCCACTCCTTGTCACAAATCATACATACGATGTCATCGGAGCTTACGTACCAACGAAAGAAATGGGGGGAGGTTCTGGACTCAAATATGCAGCATCTACAATCATCTATCTCAGCAAAAAGAAAGAAAAAGATGGAACAGAAGTGGTCGGCAATATTATCAAAGCTAAGACTGCTAAGTCGCGTTTGAGTAAGGAAAATAAAGATGTGGAGATTCGTCTGTTTTATGATGAACGCGGTCTGGATAGATATTATGGACTACTTGAACTCGGTGAGATTGGCGGTCTGTGGAAGAATGTCGCAGGGCGTTATGAGATTGATGGTAAGAAAATTTATGCCAAACAGATTCTCAAGGAACCTGAAGTATATTTCACCGAAGAAGTAATGGAACAACTTGATCAAATTGCACGAAAGGAATTTAGTTATGGAGAAAGTTGAGTTTCTAATCCTTAGAAACCTATTGTATAATGAATCATATATAAGAAAAGTAATTCCATTTCTAAAACCAGAATATTTTGAAGATTATAATCAAAAGATTGTATTTGAAGAAATACTTTCTTTCGTTCAGGAATATAATCAACCTGCAACTAAAGAAGTTCTCTGTATTGAAATTGAAAAGAGGAATGATATCAACGAACAGACATTCAAAGAGATTATTCAAGTAATCTCTTGTTTGGAAGATGTTCCCGTTGAGATGGGTTGGTTGGTTAATACAACCGAAAAGTGGTGTAGAGATCGTGCCATTTACTTGGCACTTATGGAGTCTATTCATATTGCTGACGGAAATGATGAAAAGAAGAATCGCGATAGCATTCCTTCTATTCTTTCTGATGCTCTTGCTGTAAGTTTTGATAATCATGTAGGACATGATTACCTACAAGATTATGAACAAAGATACGAATCATATCACAAAAAGGAGGATAAAATTGAATTTGATCTTGAATACTTTAACAAAATTACCAAAGGCGGTCTCCCTAACAAAACTCTTAACATCGCTCTTGCTGGTACGGGTGTCGGCAAGTCTCTATTCATGTGCCATGTGGCTAGCTCCGTCTTGCTCCAAGGGAGGAACGTTCTGTACATTACGATGGAAATGGCAGAAGAACGCATTGCTGAAAGAATTGATGCAAACCTCCTGAATGTTGCTATTCAGGATATTACTTCTCTTCCAAAGCAAATGTTTGAAACTAAGGTAACAAATTTAGCAAAGAAGACTCAAGGTTCACTTATAATTAAAGAATACCCGACAGCATCTGCACATTCGGGGCATTTTAAAGCACTTCTTAATGAACTTGCACTTAAGAAGTCATTTAGACCCGATATTATTTTCATCGATTACCTTAATATTTGCTCTTCCTCTAGGTTTAGGGGAGGTAGCAACGTTAATTCTTATACGTTGGTCAAATCAATTGCAGAAGAACTTCGTGGACTTGCTGTTGAGTTTAATGTTCCTATTGTTTCTGCTACCCAGACTACTCGTTCAGGGTATTGCTTGGATTTGAAAACACAAGTTCAAACACCGCAAGGACTGAAAGAACTTTCAAATATTCAAGTTGGGGATTTGGTGCTTTCAAATACTGGTTATAATGAAGTCCTAAATGTTTTTCCAAAATCCAAAAAGAAATCTTATAAGATTACTTTGGAAGATGGTAAAGAAATCATTTGTAGTGAAGAACATTTGTTCCCAACTCAAAATGGTGAAGTTAATATCAAAGGGGGTTTGAAAGAAGGTATGTGTCTTTATGTGAAGGAATAGTGTGTGTAAGTTCTACTTCTTATAAATAATAGTAGTATAACTTACTGATATGAAAGTAAAGATTTATCTAATTACAAACACAGCAGTCAATCCACATATGTATTATGTTGGATTGACTAAAAATAAATTGGATAGAAGATTACAAGAACATATCACTCTTGGAAGGCACGAAGGAAATAAACTTCTGTCTGATGCTATTATTGAATATGGTAAAAGAAACTTTACTATTGAAGTGATAGAAGAAGTTGATGAAAGTGAAGCAAGAATAAAAGAAGATTATTATATTCGCAAATATAAATCTCATTATAGAGATGGATGTGGATATAATATGAAATATGAAACTTGTAATTATGAGAAACACTATCACGGAGCAAATCAAGAACTAATAGAAGAGAATATTAGAAATGGTAGGGCGTGGAACTATGGAATAAGTTTTTCTACACAATCAAAAGAAAAAATGAGAAAAACTAAAAAGCATAGATATTCTCTTGGTGTTTATAAAAAGTTCAATACAAATCATTCACAAGAAACTAAAAATAAAATCGCAGAAAGTAAAAGAGGACAAAAACTTACAGAGGAACATAGAAAAAATATTTCTAAATCTTCTGTTGGTAGAACTTGGATTTATAATCCAGAGTTGAATGAAAGAAAGTTTGTGAAACAAGATGAGTTGGAAATGTTCTTGGAAAGTGGTTGGAGGAAAGGTAGGTTATAAATACTAAAAAAGTAGTTTTAATATGAACTCACAAGAACTTCGCAATCTTCAAGAAGCATATAACCAAGTTCATCAAGTTGATGAAGAACTAACTGGTTCAAGAAAAGAGAAAGCATCTGAAATCTTAAATAAAAAATTAAGAGATGTTGAAACTTTAAGAAAACTTGCTGCTCGCAAAAGAACTCAAAAAACTGATTATGGTTCTGGAAATAAAGCAGCAAGAAAAGCAGGTAAAGAAGTAAAAGATAGTCGTGTTGCTCAATCTGATGAAAGTTATGATTACTACGACATCATCCTCTCACACCTTCTTGATGAAGGATATGCTGATACTCAAGAAGCAGCAGAAGCAATTATGGTGAATATGAGTGAAGAGTGGAGAGATAGTATTATTGGTTGATAAAATCATAAAATCTTTCTCAACCACTCACCTTGCTTTTGGTGGGTGGTTTTGTTATAATGTGAATAGGTAAGAACTCTATGATGCTGAAAAAAATTCTAAAAATTGAAGAACTTGATGAAAGAGAACTTATAGATATTGAAGTATCTGGAAATCATTTGTTCTATGCGAATGCTATTCTCACACATAATAGTAACTCTGATGTTGAACTTACTGATACTTCTGAATCTTTTGGTCTTCCTGCGACTGCTGACTTGATGTTTGCTCTGATTTCAACTGAGGAACTTGAAGGTCTCGGTCAGATTCTTGTAAAACAACTTAAGAATCGTTATAATGACCCTACCATTCACAAGCGTTTCGTGATTGGTATTGATCGTGCGAAAATGCGTCTTTATGACTGCGAACAATCTGCTCAGAATGATATCCTTGACAATGGAAAGGAAGAAGAGTATGATTACGAAGAAAAGAAACCAAAGAAAACATTCGAAGGATTTAAATTCTAATATGACTATTGATCTTAATAAGTATGTTGAGTTCGTCAATACAACCACATCAAAACCAAGCAAAGAATTTCCCGAGTTTGCCGATCGTCTTAATGATCTCAAAATCCAAGGATTTCCTACCGAGCGACTGCTTACTGCTGCTGTAGGAATGTCTGCTGAGGCAGGTGAGTTTACCGAGATTGTAAAGAAGATTGTCTTTCAAGGTAAACCAGT
>Ga0078894_10000410_pt1 | contig 29497 bp, 16 predicted proteins | sample LauGreSu1BDMLBSD_2_FD_67506 | JGI IMG/M metagenome (GOLD analysis project Ga0078894, IMG submission 67506) | Freshwater lake microbial communities from Lake Michigan, USA - Su13.BD.MLB.SD (version 4) (version 4) | ecosystem: Environmental > Aquatic > Freshwater > Lake | place: Lake Michigan... | reverse complement strand
GCCGGGGCGGAAGGCCCATGTTCCCACCGCGGGCCCATGACCGGCGATGATCGGCCGGCGATGGCCCCCCTGCGCGCTTCCTTGCCCACCGCCGCGTCCAACGCCTCCTCCAGCGCCCCCGCCCGCCGTGCCGCCGAGCACCGCGGCCGCCTGCGGCTGCGCTCCCTCAGCTGGGCCCTGCTGGCGGGCGCCGCCGCCGGTGCCCTGGCCCTGCTGGCCCTGCCCGGTGGCCTGGAAGCGGCCCTGCGCGCCGGCGCCGCCGGCTTCTTCTATGGCCTCCTCGCCTTCCACCTACAGCGCGTCGACCCCGATGACGGCCACCTGCAGGCGGGCCTGGTGGGGGCGGTCTGCGGCCTGCGCAGCCTCGCCGGTCCCCTGCCCCTACCGCCCCTGCCGGCGCCCCCCTGGTCAGCCCTCGAGCCCCTGGGGGTGGCCGAATTCCTGCGAACCGCGATGATGGAGGTCCTGCGCGGCTGGCTGCCGCTCTGGCTGCCCCTGATCGGCAGCGCCCTGGCGCTGCATGGTGCCCTCCGCCTGCTGCCCGCCCTGCGGCCATGAGCCTGCTGCACGCCACCTGGCTGTTCCCGCCCCAGGGCTCCGGCGGACGCCTATTGCTCTGGGCCGACACCTGGCGCGTGGCCGCGCCGGTGGCGCCCGAAACCGAGGTCAGCGACCACCCCCTCGCCCTCAGCCAGGACGACCTGGCCGCCTGGCTCGACGACCACGACCTCTGGAGTGAGGCCCTGCGGCCCGCCTTCGCCACCCTCACCCTGCCCAGCCGCCGTCAGGCCGCCCGCGGCCGCAAGCGCAGCGAGGGCGGCGAGGGCGAGTGGAGCGGCCTGCCGCTCCAGGCCGGTGAACCCATCCCCAAGGAGCTCCTCTGGTGGCCCTGGCGCGTGGAGGGCTGGGCCCTGGAGCCGGGCGCCGCCGCCGAATGGCTGAGCGGCCTGCCCCTGGCCGAAGGCCGCCCCGACCTGGCCGATGAAGTGCGCTGGTGGACCCACCTGCAGCGCTGGGCCCTCAGCCTGATCGCCCGCGGCCGCTGGTTGCCGCTGGTGGAGGAGGGCCGCGCCCGCTGGCAGCCCCTGATCAACCGCGAAGGCGACCGGCGCCGGCTGGAGGAGATGGCAACCCGCCTGCCCCAGGCCGCCTGCTGCGCCATGGCCGATGGGGCGATGGCCTGCCGCCGGCCGGGCAGCGGCCGCCTGCGGGTGGCCAGCCTGCTGGAGGCGCTGCTCGATGGCCAGATGCGCGCCGGTCACAGCCCCGATCCCGCCGACCTCGATCCGCTGCTCACCGCCTGGGACAAGGCCCTGGCCAAGGGTGACGGCCGCCTCAAGCTCGACGCCGAGGAGAGCGAGCGGCTCGAGATCGCTACCCACCACTGGCGCGAAGCGGTGACCGGCCGGGTGGCGCCGGCGCGGGCCTGCCTGGAGCTGTTCACGCCGCCGGAGGCGGAGGAGCTCTGGGAGCTGCGCTTCTCGCTCCAGGCCGAAGCCGATCCCAGCCTGCGGCTGCCCGCCGGCTCCGTCTGGGCCCGCGGCGACAACCCGCTGCAGCTCGGCGAGGTGGAGGTGGACCAACCGGGCGAGCTGCTGCTGGAGGGGATGGGGCGGGCGCTGCAGGTGTTCCCGCCGATCGAGCGCGGCCTCGATGCCTCCGCCCCGGAAACGATGCAGCTCACGCCCGCGGAGGCCTTCGTGCTGGTGCGCACCGCCGCCGCCCAGCTGCGCGATGTGGGGGTGGGGGTGCTGTTGCCCGCCAGCCTCAGCGGCGGCCTCGCCAGCCGCCTCGGCCTGGCGATCACCGCCGAGCTGCCCACCCGCTCCCGTGGCTTCAGCCTCGGCGAGAGCCTGGAGTGGAGCTGGGAGCTGATGATCGGCGGCGTCACCCTCAGCCTGCGGGATCTGGAGCGGCTCCAGGCCAAACGCAGCCCGCTGGTGCAGCACAAAGGCGCCTGGATCGAGCTCCGCCCCGCCGACCTCCGCAACGCCGAGCGCTTCTGCGCCGCCGATCCGGGCCTCAGCCTCGACGACGCCCTCCGCCTCACCGCCAGCGACGGCGAAACGCTGATGCGCCTGCCGGTGCATCGCTTCACCGCCGGTCCGCGGCTGCAGGCGGTACTGGAGCAATACCACCAGCAGAAGGCCCCCGATCCACTGCCGGCACCGGAGGGATTCGCCGGCCAGTTGCGGCCCTACCAGGAGCGGGGCCTGGGCTGGCTGGCTTTCCTGCACCGCTTCGACCAGGGCGCCTGCCTGGCCGACGACATGGGCCTGGGCAAGACGATCCAGCTGCTGGCCTTCCTGCAGCATCTCAAGGCCGAACAGGAGCTGCGCCGCCCCGTGCTGCTGGTGGCCCCCACCTCGGTGCTCACCAACTGGAAGCGGGAGGCGGCCGGCTTCACGCCCGAGCTCAACGTGCGCGAGCACTACGGGCCGCGCCGACCCTCCACCCCCGCCGCCCTGGCCAAGGCGCTGGCGGAGGTGGATCTGGTGCTCACCAGCTACGGGCTGCTGCAGCGCGATTCCGAACTGCTTGACACGATCGACTGGCAGGGGATGGTGATCGATGAAGCGCAGGCGATCAAAAACCCCTCGGCCAAACAGAGCCAGGCCGCCCGCGACCTGGGCCGGCCCGGCAAGAACGCCCGCTTCCGCATCGCCCTCACCGGCACACCCGTGGAGAACCGGGTGAGCGAACTGTGGGCGCTGATGGATTTCCTCAACCCCAAGGTGCTCGGCGACGAACCCTTCTTCCGCCAGCGCTACCGGGTGCCGATCGAGCGCTACGGCGACATGAGCTCCCTGCGCGATCTCAAGGCCCGGGTGGGCCCCTTCATCCTGCGCCGCCTGAAAACCGACAAGGCCATCATCTCCGACCTGCCGGAGAAGGTGGAGCTGCTGGAGTGGGTGGGGTTGGCGCCGGAGCAGGTGAAGCTTTACCGCCACACCGTCGACGAAAGCCTCGATGCCATCGCCCGCGCGCCGCTGGGCAAGAAGCACGGCCAGGTGCTGGCGCTGCTCACCAAGCTCAAGCAGATCTGCAACCACCCCGCGCTGGCCCTCAAGGAAGACGTGGTGGACACGGGCTTCGCCGCCCGCTCCGCCAAGGTGCAACGGCTGGAGGAGATCCTCGAGGAGGTGATCGAGGCGGGCGACCGGGCGCTGCTGTTCACCCAATTCGCGGAATGGGGCCACCTGCTCAAGGCCTACCTGCAGCAGCGCTGGCGGCGTGAGGTGCCCTTCCTGCATGGCGGCACCACCAAGAGCGAGCGGCAGGCGATGGTGGATCGCTTCCAGGACGATCCGCGCGGCCCCCAGCTGTTCCTGCTCTCGCTCAAGGCGGGCGGGGTAGGCCTGAACCTCACCCGCGCCAGCCATGTATTCCACATCGATCGCTGGTGGAATCCGGCGGTGGAAAACCAGGCCACCGACCGCGCCTACCGCATCGGCCAGACCAACCGGGTGCTGGTGCACAAGTTCATCACCAGCGGCTCGGTGGAGGAGAAGATCGATCGCATGATTCGCGAAAAATCGAGGCTGGCGGAGGAGATCATCGGCAGCGGCGAGGAGTGGCTGGGGGGCCTGGATGTGGGCAAGCTGCGTGATTTGGTTTCGCTGAGCGGCGACGACTGAGGCGCCACTGGACGGGCCGGACCCGGGAAGGACCCGGTCGGACCGCTGGCGGGCCGTGCCGATGGACCGGAAGCGGACGCCATACCGAACAGGAATAAGGTCGGATAAATACAGCAGTTTTCGCTCTTTTTGCCTTGCCCGTTATTATCAAGATGGGCGATAGTCAGAGAGAACCGCATGGCGATTCCCCGCAATGCGCTACCCCAGCACTTCCCATGACCGCTCTCCGCAGCCCCATCCGCCGCGCCATTGCCCCGTGGCTGGGGGCGGTGGCGGCCTGCGTTGGCGCTATGGCGGCAGCGACGCCAGCGGAGGCGGCACCCTCCTATCGCGAGCGGGTGCTGGTGGACAGTCTGCAGAATCCACGCGGCCTCAGCCTCGCCGGCCCCCGACTGCTGGTGAGTGAGGCGGGGGCGGGGGGACCCCGGCTGAGCGATGGCAGCAACTGCATCCAGGCCGGCTCGGGCGAGGAGCTCTGCTCCGGCACCACCGGCTCCATCGGCATCTGGGACACCCTCTCCCAGACCTACACGCGCGCCATCCCCAACCTGCCCTCCCTCGCCCGCGCCGATGGCAGCGAAGGAACCGGGATCGCCGACCTGTGGCCCGGCGGGCCCACCGGCTGGCTGGGGGTGTTCGGCCTAGGGGGCGATCCCGGCCAGGCCACCATCGGCTCGTTGGGCAGCGACTGGTTCGGCCAGGTGGTGAGCGTCGACCTGGCCGCGGGCACGATCCAGCCCCGCGCCAGCCTGGCCGCCTACGAGCTGGCCAACAACCCCGACGGAGAGACCCCGCCCAACAGCAACCCCTACGCCCTGGCCCTGTTCGGCGGCCAGCTCTACGCCACCGATGCGGGCGGCAACACCCTGCTGCGCCTCGATCCCACCCCGGATCCGGTCGATGGCACCTTCCCGATCCTGGGGAGCTTCGTGTTCCCCACCATCCCGGTCACGCCGCCGCCCTTCCTGCCGGGCCTGCCCAACCCCTTCCCGGCCCAGGCGGTGCCCAGCGGCCTGTCGGTCGACCCCGCGGGCTCAAGCCTGTGGATCGCGGAGCTGGGCGGCTTCCCCTTCGTGCCTGGCGCCTCCAGCGTGCTCAGCACCGATGGCAGCTCCGCCCCCAGCCCCGTGCTGGACGACTTCACCTCCATCACCGACATCGCCCACGGCGCCGACGGCAGCCTCTACGTACTGCAGTACGCCGACAACTTCTTCCAGCCGGCGGGCAACGGCAGCGTCTGGCGCATCGCCCCCGACGGCAGCCGGGCGCGCATCATCAGCGGCCTCAGCCAGCCCACGGGCCTGGCGGTGGCCGACGACGGCACCCTCTACGTCACCAACAACGCCGACAGCCTGGAGGGGGAGCTGCGCGAGTACCGCCCCAATGTGCCCGGGCCGCTGCCGCTGCTGGGGGCCGCCCTCGCCTGGCGCCAGGCCCGCAGCCTGCGGCGCCGCACCGCCAGGGGGCCGCAACCCTCCGCCCCGCGGCAGGGTCCCTAAGCTAAGTGCCCTTCCCTGGTCAGGGCCTTGCGGCGCCGGCCCCGACCCCTGACCCTCTTTCCTTCCCCCACTGCAACCGCCAGGTCCGGAGGCTCCCCCACGCAGCGCCCCCTGCGCCGCACCGACTTCGACCTGGCCCCCTTCCGCACCCCCAGCGACGCCCGCGCCGCCTGGCAGCTGCTCACCACCCTGCTACCTGTGGCAGCCCTGTGGATGTCCATCCACTGGATCGCCCACACGCCGCCGCCGCCCTGGCTGGTGCCGCTGCACCAAACCCTGCCCCGCCCGTTGGCGCTGGCGGTGGAGCTGCTGGTGCCCCTGGCCCTGCTGGTGCTGTTCTCCGCCCGGTGCTTCTCGCTGATGCACGACTGCGGCCACGATTCCCTGTTCCGCCACCGCTGGCTGAACCGGGTGGCCGGCTTCGGGCTCGGGGTGCTTAATGCCATCCCCCAACACCCCTGGTCGCGCGGTCACGCCTTCCACCACAAACACAACGGCAACTGGGAGCGCTACCGCGGCCCTTCGGCCCTGGTCACTGTGGAGCGCTACCGCGAGCTATCGCCCCGCCAGCGCTGGTTGTACGGCCTGTTGCGCCATCCACTGATGCTCTTCCCCGGCGGTTTCTTCTATCTGGTGATCAAGCCCCGGCTGCAGCTGCTGCTGGGGGCCGGCGAATTCCTGGTCGCCATGGGCCGGGCCCTGGCCCGTGCCGTGGCGGCGCGCGGTTGGCGCGCCCTGGCGGAGCTGCCCGATCTGGTGCTCCAACACCGTTCCCACCATTGGTACACCCGTGGCGAACTGGCCGACCTGGTGGCGAACAACATCCTGGTGGTGGCCAGCTGGCTGCTGATGGCCCAGTGGCTGGGGGCGGGTCTGTTCTGGAGCTGCTACGCCCTGGTGATGGCCAGTTCGGCGGCGATCTTCATCTGCATCTTCTTCGTGCAGCACAACTTCGAAGGCAGCTACGCCCACGGCACCGCCGACTGGAGCTACCTGCGCGGCGCCGTGGAGGGCAGCAGCAACCTGGAGATGCCCTGGATTCTGCATTGGTTCTCCGCCGACATCGGCTTCCACAGCATCCACCACCTCTGCGAGCGCATCCCCAACTACCGCCTGCGGGCCTGCCACGAACGCAACGCCCACCTGCTCACCGAAGCGCACCGCCTCGACCTGTCCGACATTCCCTCCTGCTTTGGCTACCTCCTCTGGGACGAACAAGGCCAGAGGCTGGTGACCCTCGCAGAGGGTGCTTCATAGCCCCACAGCCGGAGTTCATTCCCGGCCCGACAGCCAGCGCACCCAGTGGCTCCGGCCTCACCCCTCCCGCACCCGCACATACAGGTGCGCCCCCTGGCTGCCGGGGACGGTCTTGAGGTCGAGGGGGGTCTGGGCGCGCACCAGGTCGCTGAGCTTCTTGAAGCCGAAGTTGCGGGGGTCGAAGGAGGGGTCGTGTTTGAGGAGCCAGGTGCCCACCTGGCCCAGGGGTGCCCAGCCGTCCTCCTGGTCGACGGCGGCGATGGCGGCGCGCAGAGCCGGGCCCAGGGGCTTGAGGCTGCCGGCGAGGGCCTCGCTGGGCTGGTCGGCGGCGGCATCGGCGGCGGTGGGGCTGGCGGCACTGCCGCTGGCCTCCGGGCGCTTGAGGATTTCGGTGTAAATGAACTTGTCGCAGGCGGCCACGAACGGCTTGGGCGTTTTGCGCTCCCCGAAGCCATAGACCACCTGGCCGGCTTCGCGGATGCGGGTGGCCAGCCGCGTGAAGTCGCTGTCCGACGACACCAGGCAGAAACCATCGACGCGGCCGCCATGCAGCAGGTCCATCGCATCGATGATCAGGGCCGAATCGGTGGCGTTCTTGCCGCTGGTGTAGCTGAACTGCTGCACCGGCTGGATGGCGTGCACGTGCAGCACGTCCTTCCAGCGGCCCAGCTGGGGGGTGGTCCAGTCGCCGTAGGCCCGCTTCACGGTGGCGGTGCCGTAGCTGGCGACCTCCGTGAGCAGCTCGCCCACCACCCCGGGCTGGGCGTTGTCGGCGTCGATCAGCACGGCCAGGCGGTCGCTGTCGGGGGAGGCCATGGCGGAGGGGGAGGGGCCTCTCCATCTTGCGTCGACCCACCGGCAGCGCACTGGCGGGCTGCTGGAGCGGCGACAGCGTCCCGGGGGGCAATAGGTTCGGGCAAGTTCGAAACCTGAAAGGCTTGGCGAAGCAATGGGGCCCCAAGGAGGAGTTCACCTTGGTGGAACAACGCAGGACCTGCGGGCGGCTGCGGGAGAGCCGGCGGGGAAGGCAAGCAGGCAGGGAACCAATGCACTGCGCGAGCAAAAACCCTTGAATGGAATCGCCCGCCCAAGCCCCACCCGATGGCCCCTGAGAGGAATCCAACGAAGAGCAAGGGACCTGGGCAGGGCCCGCCCGCACAGCCGGCGCTGGCTGCTATCGCAGCCGGCTTGTTGCTGGTGCTCCCGGCTGGGGGGATGGCGAAGGAACGGCAACCAACGATCTGCTGCCGCACACCGGGTGGCAGTCGATCAGCCGAAATGTGTTTGCGGAAGTGGGCCCATCTGGTTCCACGCAATGAATACGGGCAACCAGCCCTGAACCGAACACTGGCCGTACTGCAAGGTGCCTCCGAGACGCCGACAGCACTGACGATTCAACTGCGAACTCTCGGGGGTGAACTCGTGGGGGAGCAAAAGCTGCCTGCGATGTCAGCCGGGATCTGGCTGCTGCAGGCACCGGCGCCGGATCGTCCAGAACTGCAGCAGGTGCTGGTCTGGGAGACCTTTCCCCAATGCCGGGCCTCGAAACCGCCGGCGCGCACCTTGCTGGAAAGGAGCGTGCGCCCTGCATCCAACGACGTTGCCTTGTTGATGACAAAGCTACAGCAATCGTGCGGTGCTCAGGCAAGCACAGTTCCCCTGCTGCAGTCCCTACAACTGGAGGGTTATTTCACCCCACAGAACAGCGCCACCCTGCCGTCCAGCCTGCCGGTTCGCTGCCTGTCACTCACGGCGAAGTCGATGGGGATCGATCAGCGTCGGGCGGGCGAACCCACGGAGCTGGCTCCAACGGCAGAGCCGTCGGCGCAGGCTCCCGCAAACACTCCGGCAGAAAAGTGAACACGATCCCCACACCCCCTTCCGCCGCCCCGCAGACCTTGGCATAGGCCAGGCTCTCGATTTCCCTGAAGCGAAGCACGAGATTGGTGAAAGGAGACACCGAATCCACGGGCAGCGAGAGCAACGCCTGGCCTCCACCCCAATGCGTAATCCGTGCTGCCAGCCAAGGCTCAAGACGACTCTTCCCTTCCATGAGCGAAACCTCGACCAGCAGCGGATGGCCGAGCGGCAACGGAGCCGCTGGGGGTGGAGGCAACACGAGATGGTGCGGAGCGCCGATGGCACGAACCGAGAACAGCTGCAGAGGCTCCGGGCTCCCCTTCAACGGGAGCGGCTGCAGGGTTTCGAGCTGAAGATCGGCGGACACACGCTGGATGGTGGAGGCCGCCGCGAACACCTGCCCGCCCACGGTGAGGGCCTCGATGCTGGTAGCGAGGTTGACGGCCGCGCCCACCACCGCGTACTTGGCACGTCGCCCGGAGCCGATGGTGCCAGCCATCACCTCACCGCTGCAAAGACCAATGCCCATGGCCAACTCGGGGAGGCCATCGACTCGGTTGCGGTGATTCAGTTCCTCGAGGGCGAGCTGCATGCGAAGCGCGCAGGCAACGGCAGCCTCAGCATGGTCGGCGAGAGGAGATGGCGCACCAAAAAGGACAAGGATTGCGTCACCTAGAACCTCATCGATAGTGCCATTGAATGATTCCACAACCTCGAACATTCCATCGAGATACTGGTTGAGAAGCCGCAACACCACCGCCGGCTCGTGATCAGCGCTCAGCAAACTGAATCCGCGCAAATCACTGGTCAACACCGTGACGTACCGGAGCTGGTGACTGGGGGCGTGGGGGTCAGCGGGATCGAGCAGTGCCTCGGCCACCGGACGCGACACGAAGCGCGCGAACATCGTGCGGGCCTGCAGAGTCTGCTGCTCCAACAGGAGGCCACGCAGCTGTTGCTGACTGGCACGGCGGACCAAACCGGCAATGGCGAACAGGGCGAACGCGAACAAGGGCAGGGTGTCGAACCAGAAACCGAGCGCCAACGCCCCCGTGGCCAACACCACGCCACAGAAAGCCCCAGCGGAGGCCAGGGCCATGCTGCGCCGCAAGCTGCGAATGCCTTCGCCTACAGCCACGCCTGCGCCCATGGCAAGCGCCAACAGCAGCAGGTTGACGGAGGCGGGAACCGGCTGGATGCCCTGGTGATGGCCGCCTGCGAAGGTCAGCAGCGCCGCCACGCGGTGGGCATGAATCTCAACGCCAGGCAGCTGAAAGCGCCGTTGGTCGGATCGCCAAGGGCTAAAGGGGACGGGGAACGTGTCGCGACTCGAAGGAGCTACGACCCCGATCAAAACGATACGGCCGCGCAACTGCCGAACGGTGGCAGGGGCGATGGGGTCGCGCAGGAGATCACGCAGGGAAAGGGTAGGAAAACTACCGGGTTCGTGGAAGGCGAGCATGCGCTGCCGCACCGATGGCGCGCTGACGCCTGCGTGGGCTAGGTAGCCGCCAGCACCAACCGAGAGAGTGGATGGGGGCAGCGGAATCGTGCGATCCGGATGGCGCGGATCGAGGCGGCCCTGGGCGAGCTGGAGCAACCGGGCCGGGAGGGAGACGGGGAAAGCCTGGGGCCCACGGGCGATCTGAAGCACATCACGGCGGAGTACACCATCGTGCGGATCGGTATAAAGATCAGCGGCCGCCTGGCGATGGGGAGGCGTGCCAGGAATGGCCTTCAGTCCGTCGAGGTCGAAAAAAACGGAAACCAGCCGGGGGTTGGTGGCCGCCATGTGCTGCAGCCGCCGCCAACCAACCCCGACGGGCTGGGCGCGAAACAGGTCGAGACCGATGGCGGCGGCACCGAGGCGATCGAGCCGGTCCACCGCCTCTGCGAGCCAGCGATCGGGGAGGGGCGAACCGTAGCGAGCGAGGTCCTGCTCATCGATGCCCACGATGCGCACCGGCGTACTGGCAGCGGAAGGGGCGGGGCGGAGATGAAGGGCTAGGTCGTAGGCGAAGAGATTGAGCCGCTCGCTGAGGCCGCTCTGGCGCAACAAAAGAAGCAACAGGAGGGCCAAGGAAGCGGGCAGCAGCTGGCGAGCAATGCTCGAGGCAGGAGACGGCGTTGGGGAGACGGCCACTAAAAACGGTAGACAACTTTGCTGTAAAGACCATTGCCAAGGATCCAGTTATCCCAGAATGCGCGTGACTCAGCCTGAAACTGCCTCACCCAGCCAAGCTCCAGTTCGGCATGGCGACCGCGGCTCCAGCGCAACAACACGCCACCGGCCCCGATCGAATCTGTGAGGGTGGCGCCGGGAACTTCCGTCCATACCTTGCCGGCGCCCAGAAAGGGAACGAGCTGGAGGGAATCGCTGGGGCGACTCCAGAAGGTCCAGGCGAGCTCCGCGGAGCCGAGAACGCCGCTGTCGCCGCTGATCGCCTGGCCGGGCAGACCGCGCAGGCCGTTGTCGCTGCCAAGGCTGAAGCCCATGGCATTGGTGAGGGGCTCGAAGGCCCCTTGCCCGGCCACGCGGAGGTTCAGCAACCAGCCTGGGACCACAAGCCAGGACAGGGAAGTCTGAGCACCGATCGCGCGCGCATCTTCCGGCACGACGCCCAGAAAGGCGAGCTCATCAAGCTGCCCGGAGGTGCTGATGGCGCCGATCCCCTGCAGGCCGTACAGGCTGGTTTCGAGCACAAAGCCCTGGCGCACCATCTCATAACCCACACCAAAACGCACATAGCCGCTGCGCAACCAGGCATCATCGCCACCACCGGCAATCACCGGCGCCCGATCGCCAGCGAGGAAGGCATCGCTGCGGTTGAAGCTCAAGCCAACGAAACCGGAAAGACGATCGCGAAGACTCTCTGCAAAAGTGTAATCGAATTGGCCAAAGAGCTGCAGCTGGCGGTAGGAAAGATCCCGCAACGGCTCCTCGGCCTCCACCAGGTTGCGCCGGCTGAGGCCAGTGGCCAGCGTGAAGGAAAGCGGCTCTACGATCGGCAGGCTGTAGCTCAGGGACATGCTGCTGTAGCCGAGCTCCGGGTCTGAATCCGTGTTCACTTCGCCGAAGAGCAGCAGGGTGTCGCCCGAGCGAAGAAGGCTGCTCTGCACGACTGTGCCGAGGCCGCGGAACTGACCGCTGCCGGCATTGCCGTCATTGCGAAGGGAGAACTCCCCGCGCAGGCCTTGGGAGGCGGGGTCAACGGTGATCAACAGAACCCCGCGGGTGGAATCACGGGCCACGCGATTCAGGCTGGTGCGCAACCGGCCCACCCCTGGCAGGCGCTGCAGCTGGGTGAGGTTGGCGGTGAGGGTAGGCAGATGGATCACCTGGCCCTGCAGGGGATGGATGATCCGGCTGATCCGCTGGCGCAGGGCGGCACTGGCACTCACCACGTCAATCCGCTCGATGCGACCGGGCTTGATCAGCAGCACGCCGGGAGCGGGATCCGGCTGGATCTGCACGCGGCTGTTGATGTAGCCATCGCTGAACAACCGGGCCGAAAGAGCGGCGGCACAGGCTTGCAAGCGCTCCTGAGGGGATGGCAGGGCGCGGCAGCCCGCGAGGATCTGGGCCAGGGCTGCGGAGCTGTAGGGGATGAATCCTTGAACAGCCGGTGCCGTGATGTCGGAGGGTGGGAGATCTGGGGGGAGCGGCGAAGGGGTTGGAGGAGAGATGGGCGAAACGGGGCTGGGCTGAATGTCCGCGGGTGGGACAGCAGGCAACCGCACTGGCCCAGGCTGAAGGGTGGGGGCAACCAGTTGGGCCAGCAGAAGCATCGAAGGAAGGGGAAGGACTACCAGGGACTGCCCGTGAGCACCATTCCAGCCCAGAAATAGGGGTGGTGAAGGCCTGCCGCGAGCCGTTCACGATCTTCCAAGCCCGCCACCGCCACCAGCGAGGCATCGCCTTCCCCACGCACGCGTGGGCCCACCAGGGAATCACCCACCAGCCTTACCCTCCCGGATCGGAACGCTGCCGCCGTGGCCTGGAGGGCTTGATCCTTGCCGAGGCCGGCGTGGAGATAGCGGTAGTACTGAACAAAGAAGGCAGCAGCCGCGGAATCGTCCACCTCCCAGAGGCTGCCGAGGGCGCTGCGGGCACCCGTCTGAAGGGCCATGCCCACGAAACCCAGCTCACTTTGCTCATCGCCAAGGGCGGTATGGCAAGCGCTGAGGGTGATTAGATCGAGGGGGCGAGCCTCGTGGCGGCTGCGGAGGCTGGCGCCCAGTTCAGCCAGGCTGAGACTGCCCTGGCGCGTGAACAAACGGCCGCCGTCACTCTGTCCGGCCTGGAAATCAGCGTGGGTGGCGATATGGAGCAAGCTATGGCGATCCTGGGCCGCCTGCTGGCGTAAGGCGTCGGGTGTGAAGGCATCGTCGAGCAGCACAGTGGTGGGCAGTTCAGCGGCCAGGGCCTGCACCTCCTTGGGCACCATCGGCAGCGGATCGAGGGGCTGGGCGAAGGTGCTGGCCCCCGCGGCAAGCAACTGGCGTGGAGCCGTGCTCAGGCGGGAGTCGAGATCCAGAAGGCCCAAAGACGGGGAGATGCTGAGGGCGAAGTGCTGACCCAGCGGCTGTTGACCAAAGGGGAGAGCTGCATAGGGAATCGCCTGCAGACCGCGATCCACAGCAAGAAGCAACGCATTGGCACCGCTGGCACGGAGCGGTTCCGCGATCGGCGCCAACAGCCAACTCGCCAGAAGGGCAGAGGGTGCACCAGCAGAATCCGCTGGTTGGATCTGCCGCCGGGCCAACTGGGCCTGCATGGCTCGGGTGACAGATTGAAACCGCTCTTTGGGCAACACTGTGCTGCGGCTCACCGGATCGCCGCTGGCGGTGAGAAGAATCGCCGTGAGCTGCACGAGATTATCTGGAAGCTCCTCTAGGGAAAGTTGAACGATGGCTGGGCGGTAAGGAGCTACAGGCAGCAGCTGCTGGCCGACTGGCGAACCAGCTCGAAAGCCAGTAATCCTACGGAGGTGTTGCTGCAACTCCGGCACACTATGCACACGACCGCTGCCAACAGGCAAACCCAGGCTCGCAACCGCATCCGTGAGAGATTGCTGCTGACGCTCCAACAGTTGACTCTCGATATCTTCACCCGGATTCAGCGTAGGCAAAGAGAACCCCACACCTTGGCCAGGCTGAACAGGGGGCCCTGGCGCCAGTACACGCGGAGACTCAACGAAGGAATAGGCAGAGTCCAAAGACGCTGGGGCACCGGCAGAAGCGCTATAGACATCAAGAAAAAACTGCCGGTTTCTTACCATAAGCTCATCGAAGTAGCCAAACAACTGATCCGAGCGAACCCCATCATCCTGAAAAGTGATGGGTGCCTGATCCAAGCGAACTTCATCGGATACAATTCGACGAAAGTCGAATCTGTTGATAACCTCCAAGGCCTGCCGAGCACCTTCAGCATCGGAACCAGGAACCGGAGCACGGGAAACGGCTGGAGAAATACGTTCCAGGCCAGAGAGATTATCCGCTCCCGAGTGAATCAAAGAAGAAGACATGTCCATTTCAGAGACGCTATAAGCGCCTGAGAGACTAATGTAAGTGGAGGTCGATGGATCCAACAAAAAGAAATCATCCAAGCCTTGGTCCGGAAGCACACCTTCAGTGAGCTCAGCGGAAGCGAGCTGGAATATATAGAATTCTGGGACACCAATCTTGCGAGCCAGCTTCTGGGCTGGGTCCAGCGGAGACGGATCAGGGGTACCCCGAGACTGGATGGCACGATCAGAGAGCCTGATTCCGCGTACGGGCAGAGATGGATCTCGCTTCGGACCCGATTTGGAGGCAGGGAACTGGGCTTTTAACGTACTATCCCCTGAGATACGGAGCACACCACCGGCTTTAACCGCAAGATAAGGATCAGGAACTTCGGTATTTGTGGAATTGGCGGGTCCACCGCGTGTCACGTCGATGCTGGTGTCATGAAGACGAACGTTGCCATCACCGCTGATATAGACCATACCGGCTTTCAGATTCTGCCGATAGTTACCGAGAGAATCGCCGCTGCGAGCCTCGAGACGAGATTGCTGAATCTGGATATCCGCGCCACCAGAGTTTGCCACCACAATCTGACCACCAAGACCTTCCAGCAAGTTCGACAGCGGATGACGACTCGACGCATCAAGGAAAGAGTTCTCACCGATCATCACGCCACCCCTGGAGTAGAGCTGAATGAAGCCACCCGCATAGGAGTACGCATATCCCTTATTCAGCGCAAACTCTTGACCGCCAAAGGAAATAAACTTCCCGTCGGGACTAGCCTCTCCATAGAAAGGACTGTGAAGCGGCCCTCCTGACGTATGGTGGTTTACAACGATATGAGAAGAAGCAACCTCAAGCGGCTTGGCATGAGAGCGGTTGTTGAGCGTTATTCTTCCGCCCCGGAAGGCATAGGCATCTTCAATCTTGACCTTGTCGGCAGGCAGCTGTGGGGAGCGATCTACAACAGACTGCAAGGTTGAGCCATCAACGGACAAGCCATTATTCGATTGAAGGAGAACAAGACCATAGCCGGCACCACCACTAGCAGAAAACAAGCTGTTGTTGATGGCAAGGCTACCGAGAGCAGGCTGACCAAACATCTCACGACCAGCATCCATGGAGATGCAACCCGATATCCCATGGGAAGCATCCGCACGAAGCATAGAATCTACAACACTAATGTTTCCCGTCGACTCAGCCAGAATAACCCCTGCTTTGCCCGGAAAAGCTTCGAGAATGCGAGAGAAAGAAGACTCCGCCGAAGCTGGAAGCAACAATGAGGCATCGAGGGTACTTCGCTCCACCGAGATACCGCCAGCACTGAAAAGGCCGATACGCGGCGTAGGATTATGCTTAGCCTCAACAGTGGATTGATTGACGGGGTCATAGATGATTTGAGGCTTCCACAAATCCCCCGCGAGCCTGGGCGTCAGGTCAATATTGCTGTCGGCTATTCGAAGGCTTGCATTCTGGCCTGCTGAATTTCTCGCGTAGAGATCGACCCAGCCCTTAGGAGCCGAGATGTGTACATTTTGCAAACTCAGATCTCCCGCTGCGATACTGATCTGATTACCGGCAAGGCGAGACTCTGTGAGCGCTCCGATCCCACTCGCTTGGGTTAGATTAGAATTGGCATCGATTGCAATCGGGCCTCGTTTACCGGCAGTGCCAGAAGAGAGGTCTACATTGGTCAGCGCAAACGCGCCTCCACTGAGACGCAATGCTTTTCGGGCATCGATTTGACTGTCAGAAATGGAGAGATGCCCCAAAGATGCATCCAACATCACACTCTGATTGCCCGTGATGACCGCACGATTGATCACCAATGGAGCCCCGGCAGTTCCGATCACGAGCGGCCGCAGATCGCCGGGGACGGCGGCCAAATCCAGGGGCAGAACAGGAGCAGAACCTAATCCGAGGAGATCCTCGGAAGTGGAGCTAATGGCATGGAATCGGCCGCCGGGAAGATCAATGGAAACACCGGTGCTCAGCAGCAGATTCGTAGCCTGGGAAAAATCGGCCCCACGTCCAACCCAAAGGCCTCCGGGCGAAAGGAGAAAGAGATTGGCTGGGCTGGTGAGATGAATGGGCTTGTTGATGAAGGATCCAGTGGGGCTGGAGACAGCAACAAAAAGATTGTGGCGGTTCTTGGAATCAACCAATACGCTCCGGACGCCCGATCGCGTATCCAGTTGTGAAAGCCTATGAAATGTATTGTTCCCTGCGGTGGTGCCACCATTCACAGAACAATGGCCAACGGCACAGCGGCCATACAAGCTGCCGTTGACCCGTGTGCCAAGCCCCCCTGGCGCGACTTGGGCCATTGCAGGCAGATGGCTGCCAACCAAGAACACGGCGGCCAGAGAGGCAAAGAACCGGAAGCCGCTTTCAGGACTGGTCGACATAGTTGGCGGAAAGCGCTAAGCCATCGCAATTCTTAGAGAATAGCATGGGTTTATTCAGGTGTCACTCACCGAACACGATGGGGAGCACGTAGAAACTCAAAGCGAGCCAGGGAACGTCCAGCTCCAAGGGAGCCAGGTCTAATGGTGAGTCGACTCAGTCGACCCATGGAGGAGATTACCTGAAGCCTCAGCGAGATGAATCCCTAGATGGAGATTAGGAACAGAGCCCGCCTCGATCGAGGCCACAGCTGGAACGACCTGCTCTGCTTTTTTGGGTCTAAATCAGAGGAATGCCGGCGGGTGGTCAACCGTCACAACAACCGGAAGCCCCTGCAGAGCGATCGCCAACGAGATGGGCAACCAACCCCTTGAGGCCACGCGGACAGCTCAGTGGCAGGGGACCCAAACGTTGGTTGGTTGGTTGGTTGGTTGGTTGAGCCCAAGGCTGCAAACCTTTCATGGGCCCAACCGGCCGGAGCTCAGAGGATGACCTCACGAGTTCGGCTTGTTCTGAGTATTGCGGGAGAAGAGGGTGGGGGCGAGCCAACAGCCGACTGACATTTGTTGGATTGCCGATCGGCATGTGTCACCTGGCCGTCAGCCATCTGTTCGCTGAACAACAGATTTGGCGTCTGCTCGGCTCAAAGCGCGGCGGAGGCTGACCACCTTCGGCTGATTCCTCGCATGTATCCAACGGACGTCTTGTCCACATGCGGCTTCCGTGGCGGCGCGGAAAGATCGAAAAACAGTTAGGCGTCGGCAAGCAATCCCCTCTTCGTCAGGGGATCTGTTGAAGCAAACGCCATGCTTGTTGCCGACTTAACCAGAGTGCCATTATCCATCATCTTGTTGATCAAGGTAGAAACCGTGCTGCGGGAAAGCCCAGCCAGGGTAGCGATCTCCTGTTGCAGGAGCGACGGGATCTCATTGGTGGGGCTGGGCTCGGCACCATTCAGGAGGGCAAGATGTAGCAGGGTGGCGAGCAGGCGGGTGGTGGCATCCTCGTTCATCAGCATCAGACGGTCGCCCAACGCAAGGAGGCGTTGGGACTGGAGCACAGCGATGGCCTTCATCAGCGCCGGCGACTCCTCCATCTCCCGCTGCAAGGCATTCTTGCGGAGCTTCAGCAACTTGACCGGGGTCAAGGCCACCACGTCCACCGTGCGGATCGGTTCCGTGGAGAGCAACGCCAATTCGCCAATCAAAGCGCCGACACCCATCAAGGCAATCACCACCTCTTCGCCATGGATGTTGTAACGGCGTGCCTTTAGAATTCCCGCAGAAACGATGTAGGCTTCATCACCCCAGTCAGACTGAAAGAGAAGCTGGTAGCTGTCGTCAACATGGATCTCCCGATGGCCCTCCAGAAGCCGTTCTCTGATGGAGGGATCCAGCTGGTCCAGCAAACGGTAATGACAAGCCATCGGCAGGAAAGACCGGCTTTCTTTCACCCATTGTAGACCAGGAATGCCGACCCTAGCCTTCCTATAGTCGGAGCATTGTCTTGAGGGAATGACGGGAATAAATCACTCGCCACGGGCCCACTGCCTGACCAGCACGCCAAGTGAGCACAATCCAACCCCAAACCCTATCCCCAGCCCCAAAAGACACAGATTCACTGCGATAGCAGCCGTGCACGCGAGAACATAGCTGAGCCAGGGAAATGCACCCCCGATGGCCCACAAAAGATGTCCCCAACCCTCATCCCTAAGCGGTGGAACCAAACGTGACTATTTATTGGCTCCGATCCCGCATCGCGGCGCGGGGCTCTGGCAACGGAAACAGGCGGGCCAAGGCCTCCTGCCGCAGGGATGCCGACTCCTCGGCGCGGCTCCATAGGGTTTCGAAGTAGAAGAACGCCACCCCCAATCCGCGCTCCCGGGCCGCCAGCGTTTGGGCCTCCACCAGGGCGATCGGCACCGGCCGGTTGCGCTGGCCGGCCATCACACCGATCGCCACCGGGATGCGCTGGCGGCTTTCGGCCAGCTCCGGCCGCGCCAGCTCCGCCACAAAACTCTCCAGATCAGGGCGATACAGCTGCACCACCAGCTCATCGACGATCCCCAGCCGCACCCACTCCCGCCACTGCTGCAGCTGGCGCTTGTAGGCGAAGTCGTGGTAGTTGGGCGAGAGCGACACCAGGGCGCCGGGGTGCTGCTCGTTCACCACCTTGTGCAGCTGGCCCATAAAGGCGGTGAGTTTGTTGGCCCGCCACTGCAGCCAGGCCGGCTCCTGCGGATCGGCCGGCGCCGTGCGGCCGGTCTCGCGCTTGTAGAGGGCCACCGTGAATGGGTCATAGCCAAACTCGCTCGGCAGACTCATGTGGTCGTCGAACTGGATGCCGTCGGCGCCGCTGGTGGCCACGATCTCCCCCACCAGCTCTCGGATCAACTGCTGCACCTCCGGCCGGAACGGATTGAGCCAGGACACCTCCCCCGCCGCACTGATCGAGGTGAGGCGGCCGTCGCGGGTGCGGCTGAGCCACTCGGGATGGCGCGTGGCCAGCTCCATGCCGGGCGTGACCATGAAGCCGAATTCGAACCACGGCACCACCAGCAGGCCGCGACCATGGGCCTCGGCCACCAGCTCCGTGAGCGGATCCTGGCCCTGCAGACCCCGGGGCGTGAAGTGCTGCAGGCCGCGGCGCTGCGTCACCTCACTGGGGTACCAGGCATAGCCGCCGTTCCACACCACTGGATAGAGGGTGTTGATGTGCAGGCGGGCCAGGTCGGCCACGGCGGAGCGCATGCGCTCGCGATCGCGCAGCACCGCCATGTCGTTGAGGGTGAACCAGACGCCGCGGATCTCCGGCAGCGCGGGCTGGGGCTGGGCCGTCCCCGGCTCCGGCTGGGGCTGGGCGGCCACCAGAAGGGGCAGGGCGAGCACCAGGGCCAGCGCCGCAGCCAGCAGGGCCGCGAGAGCCGGGAAGGCCAAAGCGGGGAAGATGAGGGTGGGCCGGCGACGGCGCGGCATTCCGGGGCCGGCGGCGTCCCGCCGAGGGACAGCAGCCGAACCCTAGTCCTCCGGCCAGGGTCGGGCCCGCAGGCCGGCCACCCACGCCTCCGCGCGCTGCCGCTCAGCCGCAGTGCTCGGCACCACAAAGCCCGCGCAGGCGCTGGAACCGCGGGGAACGCGACGGCCATCGGGACAGCGTGCGCCCTGAAAGGCGACATTCAGCCAGCGGGAGCCGCGGGTCGTGGCGCCATCGAGCCGCGCCTGCGCCAGCGACCCGCGCAGCATCACCACCCCGCCCAGGTGGCTGCCGCGCAGGTCGGCGCCGCTGAGGTCGGTGTCGAGCAACAGGGCGCCCACCCCGCTGTCGTCCTCCTGGCTGGGCTTGACGATCCGCTGGCCAAGATGGGCGCGCCGCAGATCCGCCTTCGCCAAGGAGGTGCGCTCGAGCCGGGCAGAGGCCAGGTTCACCCCCTCCAACCGCGCTCCAGCGAACTCAGCCGCGAGGAGCCGGGCCCGGCCCAGGTTCGCGCCGGTGAAATCGGCCCCACGCGCATCACTGCCGCTCAGATCCGCGCTCTCCAGGTCCACGCCGCGCACGCTGGCGCCCCCCAGGCGGGCCGCCACCAAGCGGGCGCTCTCGAGGTCAGTGCCGTCCAGATCGGCGCCGCGCAGGTCAGCCTGGCGCACGTCGGCTGATTCCATGTCGCTGGAGCGCAGCACCGCCCGTCGCAACGTGGCTTGTTGCAGCTTCGCGTCGGCCAGGTCGGCGCCGATCAAGGTGGCGTCACTGAGGTCGGCGCCGCTCAGATCCGCCCGCTCCAGATCGGTGCCGACCAGGCGGGCATGGCGGAGGTCGGCGCCGCGGAGGTCGGCGTCGCGCAGATCCATGCCGCTGAGATCGGCCCGCTCACAGCGGGCCTGGGGGCCGATGCGGCAGGGGGGGCGGCTGGCGCCCTGACCGCGCACGGCGAGGGTGACGAGGGCGGCGGAGAGGGCGAGGCCACAGGCGCCGACCAGACGAAAATAGGCAGGTTTCACAACAGGAACCATGGAATGACTATCCCAGCCTAGGAAGAGATAATTCAGCAGTTATAGAGTCCGCAAGAGAATGCTTATTCCGGTTTTCGCTAGGGTTTATGGCTATTTTTGCTTGCATCTCTGCCCGTGGTTCGTGGCCGAAGTTCGCGCAGCGCAGGCCCCAGGCCGCCAACGCGGGATACTGGACATCCCCCCGCCCAGGCGGCCATGACCGTCACCCCCTCCGCGATCACCACCCAGCTGGGCCAGCAGGGCCTGGGCCAGCAGCCCTGGTGGGTGGAGCAGTGGATGGAGCTGATCAACTCCTACCGCTACAAAAAACGCCTGGAACGCGCCTGGGAGTACGCCCGCTCCGGCAACGTGCTCTCGATCCGCTTCGAGGGGCGCCGCGTGCACGCCCGCGTGCAGGGCACGGAGAAAGATCCCTACAAGGTGAAGCTCTGGCTCGATGTGCTCAACGATGAGGACTGGGGCTATGTGCTCGAAGCCCTCAGCCAGAAGGCCCGCTGGTCGGCCCAGCTGCTGGCCGGAATCATGCCGCAGGACATCGAACGCGCCTTCGCCGCCAGTGGCCGCCGCCTCTTCCCCTTCAAGCTCCAGGAGGTGCGCAGCGAGTGCACCTGCCCCGACAAAGCCAACCCCTGCAAGCACACCAGCGCCGTTTTTTATCTGATGGGGGATCGCTTCTCCGAAGACCCCTTCGTGCTGTTCCAGCTGCGCGGCCGCACCCGCACCCAACTGCTGGTGGAACTGGCGCGGCGCCGACGGGAGGGGGCCGATGGGCGGCTGGAGCATGCCCCCCATCCGCTCCATCCCGCCCTGGGGGATCCGGTGCGCTGGTGGCGCTACGACGCGCCGCTCGACCCGGATCTGGTGGTGATCACCCCGGCGATGGAAGGCGAATCGGGCCTCGATGGGGCCGGCCCGCTGCCGCTGGCAGTGGAACCGCGCTTCCCCGATGCCAATCGCCTCTTCCTCGAGCGTCTGCTCAGCGATGGCCAGCGGCTGGGGCAGCTGGCGATGGCGCGGGCCATGGCCTCCGGGGAGGGCGGCGAAGGCGGATCATGAGCACCGGCAGGCCGCCGGCAGGGGATCCCCCCTGGCTCTCCGCCGCCAGCCAGACCTGGGTGACGCGGCTGCTGCGCAGCCACCAGGAGGCCTTCGGCCGGCCCCTCTGGGCCGGGCTTGAGGCGGGCCGTGATCCACGCCAGGTCGCCCAGGAGCTGTTCGCCGCCACCACGGTGGTACTCGCACACGATGGCGCCGCCGACCCCCGCTTCGTCTACGCCAACCGGGCCGCCCTGATCCTCTGGCGGCGGACCTGGCCGGAGATGGTGGGCCTGCCCTCGCGGCTCAGCGCCCACGCCAGGGCCCGCGCGGAGCGGGCCGCCGCCTTGCAGCGGGCCCACCAGGGCGCCATCGCCAGCTACGCCGGCGAGCGCATCGACAGCCAGGGCCGCCGCTTCCGCCTGGAGGGGGCCCACCTCTGGACCGTTCAGGACACCGACGGACGATCCTGCGGCCAGGCGGCAAGCTTTGATCGCTGGTGGTGGCTCTGAAACCCCGACAACAGCGGAAGGGGTGTAGTACTAAACACAAAATAATCGTGACCGCAGGGGAAGCTCACAGTCGCCCAGGCCACATGGGAGCGACTCTTTGTCGTCCGTTAACCGGACCTTAGGCGGCATCAGCCGCAAGCCTGCAAGGTTTCCCCTGGAGAACCCAATCCACGCCGACGAGCAACGCGCAGCCCCAATCTCAACGCTGCCCCGCTCGCCTGCACGAAGCCCCCATTCCTCACCTGCCATGACCACCTCTGTGATCAAAACAATTGGCGAAGTCACGGCTCTGATTCCGGAGGCCAGCACAGCAGATGATGCCAGCGAACTGCTCGACGGCAAAAGTGGTGATATCGACTTTCCTTACGCCCAATTTAAGGCAATCGCCACCATTGGCGAAGTGGACCCAACCACCAAAAAGGCGCTGACCGGTTGGCCGGATGGCCACGCAGCCTGGCTGAAGGACGACGACACGGTGCGTGTTGCCTATCAGTCAGAGTCCTATGCCACGATGTCGAATGAGACCTATGGCTGGCGGATGGAGAGCGGGGTGACCTTTACCGGCTCCCACATCCACACGCTCGACTACGACCGCGAAAAGTTCGCCGATTTCCTGAACAACGACAGCCCGGCTAGCGAGATGCTGGTTGGCTCCGGACATCTCTTTGACAGGGTCTATAACGTCTTCGGCAAAGAGGTGACGGCCAAGACAAGTAATAAAACCGATCTGGCTGGCAAATGGGGCAATCAGACCAACCCCGACGGCACCCTGGTTGAGTTCAAGCCATCGATGCAGCTGAGCGAGGGCGACTTCTTCTTCCACTCCTTCTGCGGCGCGTACTACGAAACGAAATTCAAGTACGGCGCGAATATCGGCTTTGCCGATGACGTTTGGCTGATGGGAGAAGAATGGAACATCGGCAGCAGCATGTTTGACGATCCCGATGGCAGCGGTCCGCAGCGCGGATTCGACGTGGCCAATAGCACCATGGGGTTAGCCTCAATGGTGGTTGATGTTAAGAACGAGGTTGCCTATACCGTACCCACACTGGGGCAAGCTGGATACGAAAAACTACTGCCGATTAATCCAGGCCACAAAGATTTCGTGGTGATCGTGGCTGCTGGCTACAACCATGACGTCAATCCCGCACCACTGAAGGTGTACGTTGGACGCAAGGGCTTGGACGCCAATGGCAATGCCGTGGATCTCAACAGCAGCGCTGTGAGCGAACGCGACAAGTTTCTTTCCCGCAACGGCCTGCTGTACGGCCAGCTGTATGGCATGGCCGCCGACGCCGGCACCTACAGCCAACTCGGCATCACAACCGTGAATGCCGACAACAAGATGCTAGACGCCTATCTGCAAAACGCGTCGGCTCCTGATACGTTCTCAGCCCGCTATGTTCCCACCAGCTATCGCTGGAATGGCTTTGACACCCCTGAGGCAGTCAAAGACACCGAGATATTCCTATGGGCCAAAGATGGGGACATCGTAGCTGGAGCTGCTGAGAGCAACGAACAACCAAAGGGTTACACCTTCTTCAACAGCGACACAAAGGTGGAGCATGCGGCGGTTGACCCCGACACATCCCGCTTCCGCTACATCCAAAACCACACGGCAACGGGTGCCCTGCTGGGCATCGAATTCACGGACATGGTCAAGGAACTGACCTCCAATGATGCCGACAACAACAAGCTGCCCGACTACCTCAGTGCCGATGTAACGAGGATGATTGCGGCCGTCAAAGACTCGCTCACGCTAGATGTGGGCGACAAAGGTGAAGGGCACGCAGACAAGACCGGCAATCCCGATGGCGCAACCGCAGAGCAGCACATTGAAACGAAGAGCAATAAGATGGTGGCTCCCGACGGATTGGCCTGGATCAAGTCCTCCGATGCCGATGTTCTGATCGTTGACGAAGACTCCGGCAACGACTATGGCGAGCGCAAGTACGCCCTGGTGATCGACTCCGAAACCCTGGAGGTGCTTCCGGATGGCACCGGCTATTTCCTCGCCCAGGCTGGCGGCACCAAGAACCCCCGCGCTGCCGCTGGAGTCTCCACCTACGGCGGCACCTTTGAAGCCCCCAGGGGGTCGGAGTTCTCCGGCTCCTGGGATGTCACCGCCCTGGTGGCACGGAAGGCAGACGGCTCGTTCTACAGCCAGGAGGAGCTCGCCGGCAATGGCCACCAAACCGTGGAGCAGAGCCGCCCTCTGTCGGAGCACGTATTCATCGGCGTAGTGCAACACGGTGGTGAATCAGCTGGGGCGGTCGAAGCCACCAAATCCGACTACGCCGGGCAGATTCTAATGTTCAGCATGGAACTGCCCACCGTGGATCCCGCGCCCGTCGTGGGTGGGGCCGGAGACGACTCCCTGCTGGTGCCTGATAAGGACAAAGGGCTGACGATGATCGCCAACACGATCTTTACCGGGGCCGGAGATGACGAAATCGACATCGCCATCAATGATGGCTTTGCCAACAAGCTCTTCAGCGGCTCCGGGGCGGATGTGATCTACGCCGGAACCCGCGACACGATCACTGGTGGCAGCGGCGACGACTGGATCGTTGCCGAAAGCGGCGATGGCAATCGTCTCAGTGGTGGGGCCGGTAAGGACACCTTCAGCATCGGCAGTAAGAACAACCGCGCTCTCGGTGGCGATGGCAACGACGTCTTCACGATTCTCGGCAGTGCTGGCACAAACCATCTCAATGGTGGCGCCGGTTCTGATCAGTTCTGGCTGATGAGCGAACCGGGTGACGCGCCCTCCGCCAAGCAGTTCGTGATGGACTTCAAAGTCGGTGAAGACAAGGTGGGCCTGCGAGGCGTTACCTTCGGCAGCCTCAGCTTCGAACAGGTGGGCGCAGACACCCTCCTGAGCGTGGCCGGTCTCGCCGTTGGCCACTTCACCAATCTCAGCGCCAGCACCCTCAACAACCAAGCCAACTTCTCTGGCCTGGGCTGATCCGTTCCACTCCGGTCTTCCCTGTAGGGAAGACCGGACTTTGTCTATAGGCACATCCATAGGTGCTTGCGAGAACAAAATAACCTCATTCAACCAGTACCACTCTCTTCTCCGCTTTGGTAATGGCCAACTCCATCCTCACCGGATTCGCTACGCTCCCTGCCGACACGCTGGCAAGTGGGCCCGTCTCGGGGGCCGCGCTCCTCAATCCGACCAATGGCAGAAAAACGCCCTTCAGTGGCCAGCCCGTACAGGGATTCAGCGGAGTGCAATTCGGCCGGGATGGAACGGGTGAGTCGTACTTCTTCCTCTCCGACAACGGCTTTGGCGCACTTAACAACAGCGCCGATTACCTGCTGAGGATCTACGAGGTAGATCCATCCTTTGCCGGCTCTGAGGGTGGCAATCGTTCAGTAAGCATTAGCCGGCACATTCAGCTCGCCGATCCCGATGGCAAGGTGCCGTTCCCGATCGTTCGTAAAGATACAACGGAGCGCTGGCTGACCGGAGCAGACTTTGACATCGAGTCAATCGTTGTTAGCGGGGATGGCGACTTCTGGATTGGCGATGAATTCGGCCCCTACCTATTACACTTCAATGCCGAAGGACATCTGCTTGATGCACCGATCAAGACTCCGAATTTCGGCCTAGCTCGCAGCTGGCAAACGCTAACCGGCGATGCGCCTATTGTCATCGGTCACCGGGGCGCCAGCGGCGAACTCCCCGAACACACCTTGGAGGCCTACCGGCTGGCCATTCTCCGGGGCGCCGACTTCATTGAGCCGGATCTGGTGAGCACCAAAGATGGAGTGCTGATTGCCCGCCATGAGCCCAATCTGATCGCCACCACAGACGTAGCCACCCGTCCTGAGTTTGCCGACCGCCGCACGAGCAAGCTCGTGGATGGGGTGAAGGAAGAAGGATTCTTTGCCTCTGACTTCACACTCGCCGAGATTAAAACTCTGCGGGCAATCATGCCTCAGGCCTACAGGCCACAGGTGTTCAATGGAACCTTTGAGATCCCAACCCTTGCCGAAATTATCTCCCTGATCAAGGAGATGGAGACCATCAGCGGCAAAGCGGTCGGTATCTATCCTGAAACCAAACACCCCACCTATCACGATGCCCTTGGCCTCTCCCTTGAAGAGAAGCTGATCAAGACCCTTAAGGAGGAAGAGTTTACCGATCCTACTCGAGTTTTCATCCAATCTTTTGAGGTTGCGAACCTCAAGGAACTCAACAGCAAACTTCTGCCAGCCGCAGACCTCACCATCCCCCTGGTGCAGTTGCTGGATGCCTATGACGTGGCAGCTGATGGCACGCTGATCTATGCCGATGTCAACGCCAGGCCCTATGACTTCAGTGTGAGCGGCGATGCACGCACCTACGCCGATCTCCAGACGCCGGACGGGTTGAGCGAAATCGCCACCTATGCCGATGGCATCGGCCCCTGGAAGCCAATGGTTCGCTCCACCAAGATCGTGGATGCCAATGGCGACGGAAGCGCCGATGATGTCAACGGCGATGGTGTGGTTGATGGTCGCGATCGTGTGGCCAGCGAACCAAGCACTCTCGTGGTGGATGCCCATGCTGAGGGCTTGTTTGTTCATGCCTATACCTTCCGCAATGAGCCACGTTTTCTTGCCAGTAGCTATGCTGACGCTGGCGCCGAAGTCACCGCATTCTTCAACCTTGGTGTTGATGGTTTGTTCACTGACTTTCCTGGCACTAGCGACCTGATTCGCGATCAGCTGGCTGAGGCAGACGTTCGCTCACCCCAAAATCCGGCCGTAAGAACCGCACCCACGTTCCAAACGTTGCAGGGCAAGGCCCCGATCGTGATTGGGCATCGTGGAGACAGTGGATCTCGGCCTGAGCACACCCTCGAGGCGTACACATCCGCGATCGCCAAGGGTGCCGACTTCATCGAACCCGACCTGGTCATCACCAAGGACAACGTCCTGATCGCCCGCCACGAACCGATGCTCGCGGTGGTGCAGCTCAATGCAAGCGGTGCCATCCTGCGCGATGGCAACGGAATCCCCCTGCTGAACAACACCGACACCAGCACAGACGTATACAAGAGACCTGAGTTTGCCTCCCGTCTCACAGTAAAGAATCTGGACGGGGTGCTACGCGGTGGCTGGTTCGCAGAAGATTTCACGCTGGCCGAGATAAAGCAGCTCAACGCCATCGAGCGTATTCCCGCCCTACGGGGCACCGAATACGATGGCGACGGTCTCCAGGTCCCCACCCTGAACGAGATCATTGCCCTTGTGAAGCAAGTGGAGGTGGAAACGGGCCGAAAGATCGGCATCTACCCCGAAACCAAACACCCCAGCTTCTTCCTCAGCGATGGCAAGCTGGCGGATGGCACCACACCCATCAACAAGAACACCAGCCAGGTTCTCGTCGACACACTCAAAGCCGCTGGATTCACTGACCCCACCAGGGTGATCCTTCAATCCTTTGAAGTGAGCAATCTCAAGCAGCTTCACAGCAGCATCATGCCTGCCGCTGGCGTTGACCTGCCCCTGGTTCAACTCTTTGGCGGCAGTGGCAGGCCCTATGACTTTGTCCTCGCCAACGATTCCCGCACCTATACCAATCTCTCCACCCCCGAAGGACTGGCTGAAATCAAGACCTATGCCGATGGCATCGGCCCCAACAAAGGGCGCATCCTGCCGATGAGCTTTGTAGATGCCAACGGCGATGGCCAACGGGATGACCGCAATAACGATGGCCAGATCAGCGATGCAGACACTGTCGTAGGCAGCCCCACAAGCTTGGTGGCAGATGCACACAAAGCCGGTCTGTATGTTCATCTCTATACCCTACGCGATGATCCCTTCTTCTTGCCTGCCTCCTACGAAGGCAACGCTGGCGACGAGTTCCGCGCCTTCATTGATCTCGGGGTAGACGGCTTCTTCACCGACTTCCCCGGCACCGGCCGGGCGGTGCTGGCAAGCCAGACCGAACCAACCGCAGTCGCCAATCTCGGTGGCTCCGGAGGATTCGAAGGAATGGCCGCTAGCCCCGATGGCATGACCCTGTATCCCCTGCTAGAGAAAACCGTAAGTGGCGATCCGGCCGGCTCCCTGCGTCTCTACAAGTTTGATGTAGCCAAGAAGGCATACACAGACCTAGTGGGCTATTACCGCATGGACCAACCCAACCATGCCATTGGCGATCTTACGGCAATCAATGACACCGAGTTTGTGGTGATAGAGCGCGATGGCACAGAAGGCAACGCCAATGGATTCAAAAAATTATTTAAGATAGATATCAGCGACAAAGATGCTCAGGGCTTTTTGGCGAAGCAGGAACTGGCCAACCTAATGGCTATCCAGGACCCCGCCGACCTCAACGGCGACGGAAAGCTCACCTACTCGATGCCATTCGTCACGATTGAAAACGTCATCGCGCTCGACAGCAATCACCTGCTTGTAGCCAATGACAACAACTACCCATTCTCCAAGGGAAGGCCGCCCGAAATCGACAACAATGAAATCATCACCCTGAAACTAGAAAGCCCTCTCAACCTTGACCCCCGTCTTGGAACGGCAGCCGCCCAGGGCATGGCGCCCAATACCGTCAGCGGGTCCGCCGCAGACGATGACATCCTTCCCGGTGCTCTCTATAACCCCGGCTCCTTTGATGGCCGGGCGGATGTTGTTTTCAGTGGTGCAGGTGCGGACAACATCGACTCCGCCCTTGCCAGCGGCCACAGCAACCGCATCTTCACCGGCTCTGGAGAGGATGTGGTCTATGCCGGTACGCGGGATGTAATCACCGGCGGCGGCGGAGACGACGAGCTCTGGGCCACAGATGGCGATGGCAACCGCCTCAGCGGCGGCCTTGGCAACGACACTTTCATCTTCGGCAGCTCAGCCAACCGGGCCCTCGGTGGAGCTGGCAACGACACGTTCTACGTGCTCGGTGGAGCTGGAAGCAACACCCTGAACGGCGGCAGCGGTGCCGACCAGTTCTGGCTGATGAGCGAACCGGGTGACGCCCCGTCCGCCAAGCAAATCGTGATGGACTTCAAAGTCGGTGAAGACAAGGTAGGACTGCAGGGCGTATCCTTCGCCAGCCTGAGCTTCAACCAGGTGGGTGCCGATGCCCTTCTGAAAGTGGCTGGCTTGGAGGTGGGCCTTTTCACCAGTCTCAGCGCTACCAGCCTCAACAACCAGGCCAACTTCGCTGGTCTGGTGATGAGCTGAGTGTTGCGTTTCAAGCTCCCCAGCCCTTTCATTTTTGCCGATCTCCCCTGTTCCAGGGAGATCGGCTTTTCCAACAGACACCTCCTCTTTTTCCCATTCAGAGCCCTCAGCGGCGACCCCGCTCCGATCACACCATGCCTGCAACCAGCAACCTCTTTGCCCACGGTATTGCCTCTGGTGACCCCTACACAGATTCCGTAATCCTCTGGACTCGGATCAGCCCTCCCGATGGGTCCCTCGGCCAGCAGGATGTGCAATGGGAGGTTGCCGACAGTATCGATTTTTCCTCTGAATCCATCAAAGGCAGCGGCAGCTTCACAACCACTGCCGACCGCGATTGGACCGTCAAGGTAGAAGCGAAAGGCCTCATTGCCGACACCACCTACTACTACCGCTTCCGATCCGGTGATGAGATCTCGACCGTGGGCCAGACCAAGACGCTGCCGGAGGGAAATGATCCGGTGCGGCTGGCTGTTTTCTCGTGTGCCAACTTCCCAGCGGCCCAGCAATTCGATGCCTACGCCAGGGCGGCAGCGATCCACACTGCCAATCCCTATGACGCTTGGCTTCACGTTGGTGACTAC